>OLWL01000007.1_pt1 | contig 238466 bp, 223 predicted proteins | sample 1674151 | NCBI WGS metagenome assembly OLWL01 (sample SAMEA103958148, study PRJEB25191) | human gut metagenome
CACCGCCTACAATGACAACTTTCATATTATCGTTCCACCTTTCCTGCATAAGCGGAAATTCCGCCTATGTTTTTCACGTTGGTATAACCCATCTGCTTCAAAATAGCAGCTGCCTGACGGCTTCTTGCACCGCTGAGACAATGAACAAAAATGGGGGTAGATTTATTGTCAATCATGCCAGCCACTTTGCTAATGGACTGCAAAGGAACATTTTTACTGCCGGGGATATGCCCCTGCCGGTATTCGTCGGGGGTGCGAACATCCAGCAGGACTGCGCTATCCGTAGTGCTATATTCTTTGACACCCTGATTGATGTCAGGGCCTTTCAGGAAATCGAAGAATCTCATCTTTGCACCTCCTTACAGCATGGCGAGAATCTGAGCCTTAGGTCTGGCACCGGTGACCTGATTGACAATCTTTCCGTTCTTCATAACCACCAGAGTGGGTATGTTCATCACACCGAACTGCATAGCCAGTTCCTGTTCCTCATCCACATTAATTTTAACAACCTTGATATCGGAGCGCTCCTTGGCAATCTCCTCTACCAGAGGAACTACCATGCGGCAAGGACCACACCAGGGAGCCCAGAAATCCATCAGGACGGGCTTGTCCGAGTTCAAAACCTCTTGATTGAAATTGTTTTTATTAACACTGATAGCAGACATATTTAAGTCCTCCTGTTTTCTTTTTTATGGCTTTATTATATCCAGCAGTCGTTCCTTGTTCTGTGATTTTATCACTTATCGCCGTTGACTGTTTCACCGGGCCAACTATTAATTCCGCCGATCTCAATGATATTGGTGTAGCCCAGTTTCACCAGTTTTTCAGATGCCTGCTTACTCCGATTACCGCTGCGGCAGTATACCAGAATCAGCTGATCTTTATCCGGCAGTTCAGAGATATCCTCTGTGCCAATGGATTCGTTGGCAATATTGATAGCACCGGGAATATGCTTTTCGCTATATTCCTGAGCAGTACGAACATCGAGGATGATGTATCCGGTTTCCTCCTCCATCATCGTAATAGCTTCCTCCATAGTAATCTGTCGATAGGTTTTTTCAGCGGATTGCGTTGCACAACCAGAGAGAAGCAGTAAAGTCATTAAAATGGGAATGATTCTTTTCATATGTATACCGCCATATTTTGAAGATAGGGCAGCCGTTTCCAACTGCCCTGGCTCCTTTTTTATGTTCTTGCCATACATTTTAAATTATAACATGCTTTTTTTAGTTTTCAATAATTAACCATGGCAATTTTGCGAAAGGTTGCTTGGTTCGTCATTGCATCATGTCGTTCTTTGGTTCAAATCCACCCTCCGCTAACTTTTCCCGACTACTTTGCTCAGTTAATTTGAAGTAAAAGGTGCGCGGGATTTTTGGCCTGAAAACGCAGAAAACCGGCCCCGGAGCGGTCTCATTGACCATTCCGAGCCGGTTTTCTCTGGTTTTACAGTATTTTGGGCCATTTCAGCCCTAAAAGCAAGAAAATTGCCTGATTTATCTGGTAGACAAATCAGGCAATTACTTTGCGATAATAGCCCCAAACGGTGCGCAGAAGTAGGGTATTTGCCCAAAAACGCACCAGTGGGCCGCCTGCCGGTTGCTCATCTCCGGTTATTCTTTCGAAGTTACCGCACCATGTACACTCCCAACCGGGACCGTAGTTTCTTGCCTCCGCTCCGCAGGTCGGGCAGCGCAGGACAGTTTATTTCCTCGGATTGCGCAGCTGCGCTCCTCTCATATAGGATTTAACTGCTTCTATCTTTTCTTCTGGTGTTAGCTTCCTCTTAATCATATAAATGCTCCACATAGTGTAGTCTCGAAATTAATGTTATTTCGAGTGTCTACTCTATGTGGAGCATATCACGCTTTGGGTAGCCCAATTATTCTTACCAAACGTAGTGGCAATCCACGCAGACATGCTTGTCCGTGGCCGGACAGTACCAGACGGTCTCCGCCATGCCGCAAAGCGGGCAAACCAAGCTTGCACGGACAATCTCAGCCTTGTCATCGCCGCCGCTGAGTTCTGCAACGGCCTCTTCCATCAGGCCAAGCGCGCGTATTTCTGCAATTGTCATATTCGTTTCCTCCTCCGTATAGCTAAAAGAATTTGGCAATGCTATTATAGCACAGCTTTTCCAGAATGAAAAGTGGGATTTTCGCTTTTCCTGCAGAGGCATCTGTTTTGTTGTGAAAGCCAGTAAACTTGTGCTCGGCATTATGTGCAGAATGGGCGCAAGCGGCTCTATCATGGTCACCGCTTGACTGCGCTTTAGAAACCTCATTATACACATCTTGGATTTTTCTTTCTTCGACTTGTCTTTGATAAGGAAAATGCTTGTCATAACTTGTTTCCGGAACAAGTACGAGCTATTTTCGCCCTAAAAGCAAGAAAAAGAGGCTTCGCAGCAGCCGGTTTTACTGCTTTGAGGCCTCTTTTTCTTTAATTCTATTGATTTATTAAACAGTTTTTGACTATATGTATTAAAATTGCCTGATTTATCAGGTAGACAAATCAGGCAATTTATTTGCTGTATTTGCCCCAAACGGTGCGTAGAGGCAGGGCATTTGCCCCAAAAGTACACCAGCCAATATCATAGCAAACTGAGTATATCTCGTACTCCAATGTCTTTTTCTAAAGATAAAAGGATGTAAGGATACAGATAAGACATTCCTCTGCTCATTACAGAATTCACATGACGAAAATGATACCGCCGTCAACAACTGTCCAAAACCCCATGGAGCGAGCGCTATAGGGGAGGGTATGCCGCGATACAATGATAAATCATCCTTTCCGCGTGGAACGGATATCATTGAAGGCGCTGCCTCTCAACAGCCTTTCTGCTGTTTTGAGACAACGCCTTTGACTCATATCAGATTTTTTCTTCCACGGTTTTGCTGTCGTGGTATTTGATGAGCGCGTCGTACAGCTTCTCAATGAGCTTCATGTCCGCATTGGTCATATAGGCAAGAAACAGCAGACCGAAAAGGGCTGCAGCCACAATCAGAACAATCCAGTACCAGGCCATTTTTTATCCTCCTTTACCAGCTTAACAATGGCTGTTCTTTGCTGATCATCAAGACTCTTACCATCAATATTTGAGAACAGCTCGTCATAGCGCACTTTCTCTGCTATTACGAAAGCCGCATTGCTTTCTTCAATAGCTTTGTCCAGACGCGGATATACACTAATGAGATTTTGCGTAGTTGAATAAAAACGATGGCTCTTGGGAATCCAGGTCGACTTCAGTTTTTTATAAACTGGGTCCCATTTATTGCGCAGTTCTTCCAATTCTCTGTACGATACATAATGATTACTAAATTCAGAATATACGGCACCAAAACCAAGAACCTCATTTATGAGAAATGCTTCAGTTTTGCTACTCAACTTCCGTGTAAACAGATACCGCAACATAGAGAAAAAACGTAGAATAAACAAAAGGCCTCACCTTTCTTACTATCGGGCGCAAGGGAGATAACCGGCTTAAAACCTCGCCCATATACTATGCAGATATCGTAACACAACTCTCCACATTTTGCCACAAAAATTGAGATGCACGGATGAGAACTATGAAATTGACGGGAAGCAGTCTCGCTCTTTTTTCCTACAGCGTTTGATTGCACTTTTTGATAATTCCTCACACTTTTTGATAAAACCTACCTTTTATCAAAAAGTGCATAGGGGTGGGTTCACTTTATCCAGCGGCATCTATTGTCCGAAAACTCCATAAACGAAAAAAGCGAGATTGGCGGGTTCGCATTTGAACCCACTAACCTCGCTTTTGGCTTTATATCAAGGGATTTTTCATAGGGAATAATAAAAAAGTGCAGTAGCAACTTGTATCATTGCTACTGCACCATTGTGGCGGAGAAGGAGGGATTTGAACCCTCGAACACCTTATGGGTGTTACACGATTTCCAATCGTGCGCGCTCGGCCGGACTACGCGACTTCTCCGAGTACAAAACAATATTCAAATGTTCAGCTTGTGTATTATAATTCACTTTTCCGCTAAAGTCAAGACTTTTCTTTGAATATATCATGCCGCGGCGGCAACAATAGATTTCAGGAGGGATGGCTTATGAAGGCAATTATCATGGCAGGCGGCGAAGGGCGGCGGCTCAAGCCCATAACCGGCGACATGCCGAAGCCGCTTGTGCCGCTGTGCGGCAGGCCGGTGATGGAGCACATCATTCTGCTGCTGCGCAGGCACGGCATAACAGATATCTGCGCAGCGCTCAAATACCGCCCGGATGATATTAAAAACTACTTCGGCAGCGGAGAAAAGCTCGGCGTCAGCATCGAATACAGAGTCGAGCAAAATGCGCTCGGCACGGCAGGCGGCGTAAAAAACTGCGCCGATTTCTACGGCAGCGAGGATTTTCTCGTCATATCCGGCGACGCCGCGTGCGACATCGACCTATCAAAGCTCATTGCCGAGCACAAAAGGCACTCCCCTGCCGCGACGATAGCTCTGTGCCCAGAGCCGGAGCCGCTGCGCTACGGCCTTGCGCTGTGCGACCGCGAGGGCTTCATCCGCTCGTTCATTGAAAAGCCCGACTGGCGGCACGTTGTGACAAACCTTGTCAACACCGGCATATACATCATCTCTCCGCGCACAATGGAGCTTGTTCCGAAGAATACCGAATTTGACTTTGCAAAGGATCTGTTTCCGAGGCTTTTGGACAAGGGAGAGAAGCTTCTGGGCGTTCCGTGCGACGGCTACTGGTGCGACATCGGCACGCCGAAGAGCTACTACGAATGCTGCGCCGACGCTCTGTCCGGCAAGCTGAACATTGAGCTTGCCGGCGGCTTTGAGGCCGACGTGGCCGGCGAGTGCTCGGATCCCGAGTGCGAGTGCATGGAGCACGCCGACTGCGGCTGCACCGACCGTGCGCGGCTTATGGACAGGATAAGCTCGGCATTTCTGGAGCTGGGCGCAGACTACTCGGACGGCTTCCGCCTCAAGGGCGACGGCTACGAGCTGCGCATATCTCCGCTTTCTGGCTGTAAAAAGCTGCGCATAGCGGCAAACGCCAAGGACACCGAGACCGCGCACGAGCTTGCCGAGGCCGCCTGCCTGCTCGCCGGCGAGCTTGAAAAGCGGCTTGATTAATCGGTGCCGCTAATATATAATATCCGTCAGAAGATACTCTGACGGAGGTTTTACATATGGACATTGAAAAGACAATCAAAAATCTCAAGGCGCGCCATTTTTCGGTGCAGCATTTTGCAAGCGGCGAGGAGGCCTGCAAGTACCTTCTCGGCGAGATAAAGGACACGAGCGTCGGCATAGGCGGCTCAAAGACGGTCGATCAGCTCGGCCTGTACGACAAGCTTGTCGCCAACGGCAACGAGGTCTTCTGGCACTGGCGCGAGCCGGGGCTTGAGACACTGGATAAGGAAAACGCCGCAAAGGTGTTCATCTCAAGTGCGAACGCCATCGCCGAAACCGGCGAGATCATAAACATCGACGGACGCGGCAACCGTCTTGCCGGTCAGGTCTACGGCCGCAAGACCGTTTATATCGTTGCCGGAACGAACAAGATCTGCCCCGACTTCGAGTCGGCGGTTTTCCGTGCACGCAACACCGCCGCCGTGCAGAACTGCAAGCGTTTTCCTGCGAAAACGCCCTGCAAGATCGACGATAAGTGCCACGATTGCCGCTCGCCGGAACGTGTGTGCAACGCGATGCTCGTCCTGTGGGGTCCGATGATGGACATGGGCAAGGTCGAGATCGTGCTCATCGACGAAGAATTGGGGATGTAAGGCATGTATATTGACTGGACATATGTAGTCCTCGTGCTGCCTGCGATGCTGTTTGCAATGTGGGCAAGCTCAAGGGTCAATTCGACATTCAAAAAGTACAGGAACACGCGAAACTCGCGCGGTCTTACAGGCGCGCAGGCGGCGCGCTGGGTACTCGACCGCAACGGGCTGAGCAATGTCCCCATCGAGCACATATCCGGCTCGCTGACCGATCACTACGATCCCTCGGCAAACGTTGTGCGCCTGTCGGATGACGTTTACGGCAGCACCTCGACTGTCGCCATAGGCGTTGCCTGCCACGAGGTCGGCCACGCGATACAGCACGCGACAAACTACGCGCCCGTCAAGATCCGCACGGCAATAGTGCCGATAACGAATCTCGGTGCAAAGCTGTCGGTTCCGCTTATCATACTTGGTCTTATTCTCTCGTCCTTCGGCGAGGTGTTTGTTACGATCGCGTATATAGGCTGCGCGCTGTACGGCCTTGTGACGATATTCCAGCTCGTCACCCTGCCGACGGAGTTTAACGCTTCGTCAAGGGCATTGAAAACCATTGAGGAGACAAATCTTTTACAGGGCGAGGAGTTCAGGCAGGCAAAGCAGGTGCTCTCGGCCGCGGCGATGACCTATGTTGCTGCCCTTGCCGTGTCGCTTGCTCAGCTTATGAGATTTCTTATTATTGTAGGTGGAAGGAGAAATGACTGATGATCATCCGGAATGAAGAACACAAACGCGAAACCGTTGAAGGTCTGCTCGGAGGCAGCGGAAAAGCCTATTTTAAGCGCATAATCGAAGCTCCCGAAGGGCTTTACAACAAGGGCAGGGTATTTTCCTTTATAACACTCGACCCCGGTGCCGAGTGCGGCTGGCACGTCCACAAGGGCGACGGCGAGTATTACTGCATCCTCGAGGGCGAGGGTGAATACAGCGACAACGGAAACCTCGTTACGCTTCACGCTGGCGACACGGCATTCTGCCCCGACGGCGAGGGTCATTCCCTGAAAAACACCGGCAGCGAGCCGTTAGTATACCTCGCACTTGTTATCTATAAGTAAAAAAAGAAGCTGCCTCGGACGGCGTTTTACGCATTGTCCGGGGCAGTTATTATTATGCCTGCTGCTCGCGCCATGCGCGGTAGCGGTCAAGCTCCTTGTCGATGCAAAGCTGCATGACAAGGTTTATTATAAGCGCATCATCTACAAAGCCTAAAAGCGGAATGTTATCCGGAACAAGGTCGAGCGGACTTACAAGATACGCAACTATCGCAGCTGTTCCGGCCATTACGATCGCCGGGATCTTTTTGTATTCGCCGTGATAGTAATCGTGCAGCATGGATACAAGATCCTGCACATCGCCGATGGTGTCGCCGATAAGTGGAATATGTGAAAGCGGTCTGAGCTTCACGCTCGCATTGTCGAGAAAATCAAGCAGCACTCCCGTGCCCTTTGCAACGGCTCTTGCGCCGGTCGCGACGGCTTGTGCGCCGGTTTTGATTGAAAATGACATAGTTCTGCCCTCCTATAGTGATAATAATATCACACAGCGCCGATTTTTCAAGCAAAAGCGACGGCATATAGCACAAATTTCGTATACGCGCGCTTTGCGGTATTTGGACAAAAGACGCAAATCATAAAAATAGCTGGATTTTACGCAGCTTTTACGTTATAGTTATATTGCGATATTATCGATCACAGGAGATATGCTATTTTGGGGATTTCAAACGTGCTTGAGCTTTTAGGCGGCATTGCACTGTTCCTGTTCGGCATGGCGCTCATGGGCGACAGTCTGAAGAAGGTTGCAGGCAACAAGCTCGAGCTTATTCTGTTCCGCCTTTCGAGCACGCCTTTGAAGGGCATTCTGCTCGGCACGGGAGTTACGGCCGTTATCCAGTCGTCCTCGGCCACATCCGTCATGGTCGTCGGCTTTGTTAACTCCGGCATGATGAAGGTTCGCCAGGCGATAGGCGTCGTCATGGGCGCGATAATCGGAACGAGCATCACCGGCTGGATCATCTGCCTTTCGGACATAGGCGGCGGATCATCGGGCTGGCTTGAGCTTTTGTCCACCGACACGCTCACGGCGGTCATTGCAGTTATCGGCATCGTTTTGCGTATGTTCTGCTCGGCTCCGACGAAAAAGCATGTGGGTGAGATCATGCTCGGCTTTGCGGTTTTGATGTTCGGCATGAAGGCAATGAGCAGCTCGGTCTACGATCTGCGTTCGAGCGAGACATTTATAAACATGCTCACCACCTTCTCGAACCCGATCCTCGGCATTGCCCTCGGCATTGTTTTCACCAGCGTCATTCAGAGCGCCTCGGCCGCGGTCGGCATTCTTCAGGCGCTTGCAATAACGGGCGCCATACGCTTTGATATCGCGCTGCCTATAATCATGGGCATTGCGATAGGCGCCGCCGTTCCCGTTCTGCTCTCGGCTCTCGGCGCAAGCGCCGACGGCAAGCGCACCGCGCTTTCCTACCTGATGGTAGACACTCTCGGTGTTATAATAACCGCGTTCGTGTTCTACGCGCTCAACGCCATTTTCAGCTTCTCCTTTATGTCAATGACCATGACAACTGTGAGCCTTGCTCTTATGAACACGGTTTTCCGCTTTGTTATTGTCGCCATACTCTCACCGTTTATTTCGCTGATTGAAAAGATCTGCAAGGTAATAATCAAGGACAAGCCCGAGGACGCCGCTGTTCTCGAGGACTTCGACAGGCTCGAGGAGCGATTCCTCGACCACCCGGCGCTTGCCGTTGAGCAGAGCCGCCTGACGGTAAACTCCATGGCCAAAAAAGCTCGCGAAAATCTGTTCGACGCATTTGCACTTATTGACAACTACTCCGATGACGGCTTTGCCCACGTCAACGACATCGAGGATATCGTCGATAAATACGAGGATAAGCTCGGAACATATCTCATTCACATAACTAGCCGCGAGCTTAACCCCGAACAGAACGAGGCAGTCGGAAAATATCTGCACACGATAAACGACTTTGAGCGTATCTCCGACCACGCGCTGAACGTTGCCGAATGCGCGCAGGAGATCCACGAAAAGGGCATCGTCTTTTCCGAGGACGGCGCGCGCGAGGTGAACATCCTCATATCCGCCGTGACCGAGGTTATGAACACCGCGATAGATGCATTTATCACAAACGATCTGGAAAGCGCTTACCGCGTCGAGCCGCTCGAGGAGCTTATCGATAACCTCTGCGACGAGATGAAGCTGCACCACATCGACCGCCTGCAAAAGGGCATATGCACACTTAACCACGGCTTTGTATTCAACGATCTGCTGACAAATCTCGAGCGAATTTCCGACCACTGCTCTAACATCGCCGTTGCTCTCATTGAGCTTGAGTCGGACAGCTTTGATACGCATGAGTACTTAAACAGCCTCATCGAAGTCCGCTCGCACTGCTTTGATGAGTATTACGCGGAATACAGCAAAAAATTCGCTCTGTGAAGATATACAAAAATGCCTTCCCGTCGGGAGGGCATTTTTTCTTTGAAGATCGGCTGACATATGATATACTGAAAAAAGTTTTTATTTTTGGAGTTTTTATAATGTCACGGTCAAAAAATCTTGTGTTTTTAATAGCGTCAATGATCATATTCGGCACCAACGGGCTTCTTGTTGCAAACATATCGCTCTCGAGCGCCGAGATCGTCCTGATGCGAACGTTTTTGGGATTTATCTTTCTGCTTGCGGTCGTTGCCGCGCGGCGGAGCTTTTCGTTTGCCGAGCTTAAGGCGGACATTATTCCTGCCACTGTCGGCGGCGCTGCGCTGGGCTTAAACTGGGTACTCCTGTTCGGGGCATACAGATGCGCCGGGGTGAGCATATCCACGCTTGTTTACTATTGCGGCCCGATGATAGCGATAATCCTCAGCCCGATCGTTTTCAAGGAAAAGCTCACCGCCAACAAGCTGATCGCGGTCATAGCGGTCGCGGCCGGCATGCTGTGCATATCCGGAAATGTATCGAAGGGTTCGGACATGCAGACAGGGATTCTCATGGGTGCCGGCGCTGCGGCGCTTTATGCGCTTATCATCATCGTGACAAAGCGCGTAACGCACATGTCGGGGCTAAACTGCTCGGCCTATGAGCTTTTCATCTCATTTATCGTTATGGTACTTTACCTGCTTGTAAGCGGAGTGAAGCTGCCCGTCATCCCGGCAGCGGAAGATATAGTTAACGTCCTCATCATAGGCTTTGTCAACACCGGGCTTGCCTACTACATGTATTTTTCCGCCCTGCAAAAGCTCCCGGCGCAGACCTCGGCGCTTATAAGCTACATTGATCCGCTCACCGCCCTGATCGTATCCGCGGCCCTCCTCGGAGAAAAGCTCGGCGCAGTCCAGCTTCTCGGCGCTGCTCTCATCCTCGGCGGCGCATGCCTCGGCGAGCTGAAAATCAAAATCAGCGCAAGGCGCTGAGCATAAAAAACCGGCTGCCTTTAGGCCGGCTGACACAAGACAACATACGGTTTTGAAACGATCTTTTTCGCCCCTGCGACGTCCAAAGCCTTGAGAATACGTCAGTATGCTCTGCAACTTTGTCCTTGCAGGAGCAAAAAATCTCAGCTTCAAAACTGCAAAGCACCAAAAATGACGGAGCAAGTGCGAGGTCGAGGCGCGGCGGCGCAGGCATACTTTGTGTATACCCAGCCGTCGCAACGAAGACATTCGTGCTTGCTCCGCCTTTTTGGGCGTGTGTTTTCTCGTGTCAGCCGGCCTTTTACAACCGGTTTCACGTTTATTTCTCAATTGACGTATAAGGCAGAGCCATCATTAATCTGTCGTACTGCTCGCCGGCCTTATCTGCGGCAGAGCCTGAAAGCGCATCGGCAAGCTTTATGATCTGCGCGTTTTTATCCTCGTTTTCGTATATGTCGAAAAACGCCGCCAGAGTGTCGCTCTGCTCATTATCTCCGTCGCTTGTTGCGGCAAGCACATCGCGGTAGCGCTGCCAGTTTCCGTCACTTAGCTCACCGAGAGTAAGCGAGCCGCGCCTGAGCTTTGTGAGAGCATCCGGGCATTTTTCCTTCACGTTCTCGATCGCTTTTTCCGGATCGTCGAAGGTCGCATACAGGTCGTATTCCTCGCCGTCAAGCACAAGGCAGCTTTTGACCGACCATGTGCCGATATCCGAAAGGAGCCTGTTTGTTGTCTCCTCGCCCTGCTTATCCTTGACCTCGACAGTTCTCGGAACATTTGCATCATCATGCTCCGATGCGGGCTCATCGCGCATCGCGTAGGCCGTAACTGCCGCCGAAACGACCAGCACGGCAATAATTATCCACAGCGTATACTTTTTCAAGCCGATCTCATCTCCTTAACGCTTAAAAATTTTCAACTATTTGCCATGTGTTTTTATCATATCATAAATTCTTATGACATCAATGGATATTTTGTGAAAATTGCCGCCATCCGTTTGGATGGCGGCATAACTTTAGTTTTCTTTTATTACCTCAAGTCCCTGGAGGTAGCGGCGCATCATATCGAAAATGTAATTTCCCGAAACGCGGCGGACATAGCTGCGCGTTCTGCGATCGCCGACGTGCAGCTCGCGCACATAGGTCCCGTCTTTGGTCGCAAGCGAAACGAACACCGTTCCGACCTCGTGGACTCCGTCGCCGTCGGGGCCCGCAAGCCCCGTAACGCCGATACCCATATCGGCTCCGAGAAGTGCGCGCACACGCTCGGCCATTTGCTTTGCGACCTCATAGCTCACCGCGGTCTTTTCCTCGATGAGCTTGGGATCTATGCCCAGAAGCTTTATCTTGGCCTCGTTCGTATATGTCGTCACGCCGCCGAGGAAGAACTCGCTCGCGCCGGGAATATCGGTAAAGCGCTTTGCAAGTTCGCCGCCGGTGCAGCTTTCGGCAGCGGCAAAGGTCATTTTCTTTTCCCGCAAAAGCCGCATGACGCTGTCCTCGACCGTGTCAACGTCGATGCCGAAAATGATATCGCCGAGCACGTCCTTTACATGCTCGATGACCGGCTTCATCATCTCCTCGGCCTTCTCGACGCTCTCGGCCTTGGCGGTGACTTGCAGCAGGCAGTCGCCCTCCTTGGCGTAGGGCGCCATGGTGGGGTTAGTCATGGCGTTCATTTCGTCACGGAAGATCTGATCCATCGCGCTTTCGGACATGCCGAAAACGTGGATGGCGTGCGATACTATCTGCTCGTCCGACAGCGAGCGCAGATACGGCATTACGCAGGCGCGGAACATCGCGTTGCACTCCTTCGGAGGGCCGGGCAGCATGAGAACTATCGTTCCGTCGTCGCCGGTGAACGCGCAGCCTGGAGCCGTGCCCCAGTCGTTGTGGAACACGGTGCAGCCGACGGGCAGCATAGCCTGCTTGAGGTTGTTTTCGGTCATTTCCTTGCTGTAGCCGTGGTTTGTCAGATAATCATACAGGCAGGCCTTTTCATCCTCGTGCATCTCAAGCTCAAGGCCGAAGGACTTTGCAAGTATCTGCTTCGTAAGATCGTCACAGGTCGGGCCGAGGCCGCCGGTGGATATGATGATATCCGCTCTTTTGCGCGCGATCTCTATGCAGTCGGCAAGGCGCTGGGGATTATCGCCGACTACGGTGTGGTATTTTACGTTTATGCCGAGCTCCGAGAGCATGAGGGATATATCCCTCGCGTCGGTGTTAGTCGTATGACCGAGCAGTATCTCCGTTCCGACGGAGAGTATCTCGACATTATATGCCTTTTTCAATTTCAGTCGCCTACCTTTATTCTTTCAATGCCGGCATATGCTTCTTCAACAAGCGCGTCGATATCCAGAGCCGATTCGATCTGCTCAACGTCGCGCAGCTTGGGCTTTGTTTTGGGGTGCTTGGGCGTAAAGACCGTGCAGCAGTCCTCATACGGGAGGATGGAAGTTTCAAACGTTCCGATCTTGCGCGCAAGACGCACGATCTCCTCCTTGTCCATGCCGATAAGCGGCTGGAGCACCGGCAGATCGGTGACGGCCTGCGTGGATGCCATGGCCTCCATGGTCTGGCTGGCTACCTGACCGAGGTTTTCACCGGTGACAATGGCCTTCGCGCCGTTTGCGTCGGCTATCTTCTGCGCAATGCGCATCATGAAGCGGCGCATGATAAGCGTGAAGTAATCCTCATCGCACTTTGCGCGTATCTCCTCCTGAATGTGCGTAAACGGAACGACCTCGATGGTCATTCTGCCGCAGTACACCGTCAGCAGACGCGCAAGCTCAATGACCTTCTGCTTTGCCTGCTCGGAGGTGTACGGGAACGAGAAAAAGTGCACCGGGATAAGACGCACGCCGCGCTTTGCGATCATATATGTGGAAACCGGACTGTCGATACCGCCTGACAGCAGCGTTACAGCGACGCCGTTTGCGCCGACAGGCATGCCGCCTGCGCCGGGCGTGGGCGCTGCGTGGACATAGGCCGCAAGGTCGCGCACCTCGATATGGACGGTAAGCTCAGGGTTGTGCACATCGACCTCGCAGTTGGGATATGCCTCGGCAAGCTCGCCGCCGACAAACTGCGCAAGCTCGATGCTCGTCATCGGAAAGCTCTTGTCGCTGCGCTTTGCCTCGGCCTTGAAGCTTTTCGCCGCGAGCATATCGTCCTTGAGATACTCTATGGCAAGCTCGGCGATCTTCTTCGGGTCTTTCTCGCAGCCGGCGGCACGGTTGACCGACGCAAGGCCGAACACCTTGGTCATTGCCTCAAAAGCCGCGTCCATGTCGCTTGTCTCATCCACAGGCTCGATATATACCGTTGACTGCATGCAATAGGCCTTGAATTTGCCGATAGCATCCAGGCGGCGCTTTATATTGCTCATGAGCTTCTGCTCGAACGAGCGGCGGTTTAAGCCCTTGAGGACTATCTCGCCCTGCTTGAGAAGAATAATGTCGTTTATCATGTGTTCTGCTCCTAAATATATTTAACGATTTATTATATCACTATTTGTTTTCTGGTGCAAGAAAAGCTCCGCAGGCAAAAGTCTGCGGAGCACACAACACTAAAATTATATGATTTTTTGTGATATATGTCAATATACGCACAAATTTGTTCACAATTTTTGTTTGACTGCACAATAAATTGCTTTTCATTTCGTTTACTATTGCTCTTGAATAAACCGCGGAAATTTGGTATCTTTAAATCACAGAAAGGGTGATACCGATGTACAAGTAACGGTCCCTCGAAACCCGACAGAGAGTCGGCAGCGAGGGAGACGATGCCGAAGTCAAAATATCAAGAGAACGAGAACACAGGCCACATCCCGCTTGGGGAATCGATCGTAGTTATTCAGAGTGTTTTGATTTGCGTTCCGTTGGCAGGCGGCATCAATTCCGCAGAAAGAGAGGTAACCAATGATGTTAGATACTAAGAATTCGCAGAAATGACCCTTGGCTGCTGTGAAAACGGTGTAAAGAAACCGTGCAGTCAAGGGTCATTTCGCGTTTACTGGATTATTATTTTATATATCAAGGCCGCTGCGGAGGTAACGCAGCGGCCTTGCCGTTTTTCCTGGCAGCCGGGATATCTTTGTTAACAAAATTTGCATTAAATTTCGTTTCGTCCGTGCTAATATGGCTGCACGGCGTTTTATCCCCCGAAATCAACACTCCAAAGGAGGGTTCGCATGAAAAAGCTTAAATATATTATTGTTCTGCTGACCCTTGCGGCCATTGCGCTGTGCGCCTGCTCTCAAACGCCCTTGCAGTGCGCTCTGAGCACAGCAAAAAGCGAATTCGGCATAGACCTCAAAAGCGAAAGCGTAACCGTTGAAAGGCTCGCATACACCTACGATGACGGAAACTTTTTCGGCGAAGGCTTTGCGGCGTATAAGATAAGCTTCTCGCAGGACGCTTCCGCGCATTTTGCCGGTCTCGACACAACGCCGGACATAAACGCCGATGACAGCATAGACCTTGCCCGACAAAACGGTGTCGAACTGCCTGCCGCTCCGGACGGCACGCCGTTTGCCTATAAAAGCGAGAACCAAGGGCTAAACAGGGTTTTTCTGCTGTATTACAGCGCCGAAAACACCGCATATCTGATCACTTTGGATGCGTAAAAACAACGGATGTTCTATCGAACATCCGTTGTTTTTATTATTTCAGCTTATCCTGAAGCTTTTTGTACAGCGCCTCATACCGCTCGGTGCAATCGGCTATGGCAAGCTCCGGCTCGCGGCGCATTGCCCTGGAGTTAACGTCGCCGGAGATGAGCGTTGAGTAGTGATATCTCTGAAGCTTCACGCACTCCATCGCACTGCGGCCGATGGAAACGGCAGCCGCCGCGTCGGCACAGGCCTCGGGCGCGAGCTTATCGGAAACGGACTCTATCATGTCGATGAGCTTTATCATGCCGTAGAGCACCTCGTCGATCTCCGAGCAGGCGGCAAACACTCCGCCCTCGATGTAGGCCTGACTTTTGCCCTCGGCGACCTCCTTATCCCACTCGGCGCGCGATTGCAGCTCCTGATCGACGGTCTTGAGGAAAAACTTGCGCAGGACCTCGATAAAATGCTCGGCATTTTTCATGTCCGCATCCTCAAGCCCGGACTTGCGCAGCGCCTTGACCGCAAGCGCCGCCGCTTCCGCCGCGATCTCGGCCGAGACGTTGCTGAGCCACATGCGGCCGTCCTTCTGCGCGACATCTGCGCAGAAGTCCTTTACAGATCTGTCGGAATAAAGATCGATCTTCAGGCTGCTGACATCAATGTCTTTGTTCATAATCTTACTCTCCTTTTTAAAGCAACGCCCAGCGCGAGCGCCGCGCAGCCGAGAGCCGCGCCTATCGCCGCCTTGAGCATATACTGCTGATTCATGTTAAGACCCTTCCTGAATCCGATGCAGCCTTCCCTGCCCTCGCCCGTTTGCAGGAAAATGAGGATGTTTTCAAGCTTTGCCGCACGAGAAAACGTTCCGCTCATGCCCTCATGGCTGAGCGCAAGCACCGTAAGTCCGACAAGCGACGGCAGGTTTGAAAAGCGCTGCTTGCCGCTGAGGCCGAAGAACTTTTTCTCGGCATGGTAAGCGCGCGTGTACGCTCTGTTGAGCCGGCTGTAGCAGCCGGGAAAATCATCGGCTTTTATATCGCTCTCGCTCACCGGTCTGCCGTTGACGCTTACGGAAAGATGCGCATCCATACTCTCCGGCAGGCCTTTTTTGCCGAAAGTGGGCAGAGCATTATGCCGCAGGTCGATCTTCGTGACCGACGTTTTGCCGAGCACCTCGTGGATATTCTCAGCGCTGAGGCCGCCGGCATCGGGCGATATTTTGACAAGCTCCTGCTCTGCGCCGTCATTGCTGCCACTGTCCCGGAGGACGGCGAAAAACGCGGATGCGCCGCTTAGTATCTCAAAAACGTGCAGGCAGCCGGTCGTACCGGCATCTTTATAGACCTGCGAAAACTCAGTGAACGGTCTGTTTATAAGTTTATCACGAAGTGAGCGCTCCAGGCAAGCAAAATCGCAGCTTTTGCCCTGCAAGCCGCAGCTTTCCTCGTCGATCGTAAGCGAGACTATGCGTGCGCTTTCGTCAAGCTCTGCGCGCACGGCAATCGGCACTTCTCGGTAAAGGCCGCCGAAGCGATACATGCTCTTTTGCCATGATACTATCTCAAAGCCTGCCGGCAGCTTTCGGCACACAGTACCGCGATAGCGCGTTATGAGGTTTTTCTTCTCCCGGCTGTGCATATCGAACACAAAGCACGGCGATTTGAACACGTCGATCTGCGAAAGCTCGGGCAGTCTGTCGGTTTTAAGCATCACCAAGCACCTTCTTTGCAGCAGCAAAAACATCGCCGGCCGTGTGCAGCGTCGGGAACACCTCGTCGGGTATGCTCACGCCGTATTCATCCTCGATGCTTACGACAACATCGGCAAGGTCAAACGAGGTCAGGCCAAGATCGTCGGCAAGGCGTGTGTTTTCTTTTATGCTTTCCGCATCCGTGCCCGATACCTCGGCAAGGATCTGCAATATTTTTTCGTTCATTATGCACCTCTCCTTTTTATCTTCTGCGTTGATGTTTTTTCAAACGGCTCTTTGCGCAATGTAATTCTGCTGATCTGCTTGAACATCGGTAAGCTCGCGTTGAGCCTGTCGATCACTTTTTGCAGCTCTTCCGTGTCCGGGATGATCTCCGCGTCGGCATAGACCTCGGCGTATATAACTCCTCCGTCCTGACTGACAAGCGCATCTTCAACGCCGTCGATGCGATATAGCTTTTCCTCAAGTTCCTCGGGCGAGACGTTCTCGCCGTTTGGCAGAACGATGAGGTTTTTGCGCCGTCCGGTGAAGAATATGTAACCGTTTCTGTCCATATATCCGAGGTCGCCGGTGTGGAACCAGCCGTCGTAAAACGCCTGCTGCGTCGCGATATCGTCGCGGTAATATCCCGGCGAGACGCTGCCGCCTCGCACACATATCTCGCCGTCAATGATTCTGACCTCGCAGCACTTAAACTGCCGTCCGACAGAACCGATGCGGTTTGCCTCGGGCAGGTTCGCCGCCACTATCGGCGAGCACTCGGTTATGCCGTAGCCTTGCAAAACTGTAATGCCGAGCGCGGCGAAAAATTCAACGAGCTGCTTATCCAGCGGCGCTCCGCCGCAGAGAAAGTATCTCAGCTTGCCGCCGAGGACATCGTACACCTCAGCAAAAAGCTTTCGGCTGATATCTATCCCAAAGCGATGCAAAAACGCGCTTATTTTCAGTCCCTTTTCAAGCGCCTCGAGCTTTCCGCTTTTTTTCGCCTGCGCGATTATCTGTTTGTGCAGCATCTGCAAAACAAGCGGCACGACAACGAGTATGCTCGGCTGATATTTTTTCAGATTGCGCTTTACTGTTTTTATGCTCTCGTTAATATACAGCGTTCCGCCGCAGTGAAGCGCACCGACTATGTTCGTCATAAGCTCAAAGGTGTGGCTCGGCGGCAGAACCGACAGGCCGATATCATCCGGCGACAGCGGCAGAGCGGCCATCGCGGCGTTCAGGTGCGCCGTGAGGTTTCCGTGGGTGAGGATAACACAGCGACTGTTTGCCGTTGTTCCCGAGGTGAAATACAGCGCCGCAATGTCATCCGGCTTTGGGCGCGGACGATACTCGCCCTCGCACGCAAGCAGCGCCGAGACAAGCTCATGCATCTCTACAAGCCGCAGGCCGGGGTTTGATGCCTTCAGCCGCTCGGCCTCGTGCCTGCTGCCGATCTCGTACACAAGCGCCGTGCAGTCGGCTTTCTTGACGCAATAGTCAAGCTCATCTTCCTTTGCGTCAACAGACAGCGGAACAGCAACACAGCCGCCCGTCACTATTGAGAAAAACGCCGTTATCCACGCAGCGCAGTTGCGCCCGAGAACGGCAATATGCTCGTCCTGCCTGCCCTCGCTGCGCACAATATGCGCAAATGCACAGCAGCAGTGACGAAGCTGCCGGCCTGTTATGTACGGTAAAAGCTTATCACTGCTGATAAAAAATTCGGTGTTCGGATATCGCTCCGCCGCCGTATCGACAAGCTCGCGGAGATCTCTGTAGCTGACGAAGGAAAAATGCTTTGCACTCACGTCTTTCACCTACCAAGATAGTATGTTTGTATAGATTATATTCCCATAAAATCCGGCAGTCAACATACAATCGCAGTAAAATTGTCAAACTTTTGGCTATTATTAATATTTAAAAGCTCACCAAACGGTGAGCTTTTAAATATTAAGGTGACGATGTCGAGCCTCAAGTTATCGTGCGTGATATCTTCGACACGGCGCTGCTTAGAAGGTTCAAGTGCCTGTCGCAATTTGCCTCCATCCGCGTGGTCGGGCCGGAGATGCTTATGGCGGCATAAGCGTGCCCCGAGCTGTCAAGCAGAGGCATGGCATAGCAGGTAAGTCCCAGCTCTGCCTCCTCATTATCGCAGGCATAGCCCTTGCTGCGTATCTCGTCCAAGGTACGCAGCAGGCTCTGCGCATCCTTAATTGACTGAGCCGTTACCGGCTTAAACTCGGCCCTGCGGATATATTGATTTACAGCCTGTTCCGACTGAAATGCCAGGATTGCCTTGCCGGTTGCCGTGCAATGGGCATAAAGCCGATTGCCGTGTCCATCTTCAAAAATGACGTGCCGAGAACACGGTCGATGAACATTACATGCACGCCGTCATCGAGGATCGATGCATGGCAGGTCTCTCCCGATTTTTCCGCCATTTCGGTAAGATACGGATCAGGAAATTCTCGATATGATGATACAGGCGTACCGCATCACAGAGAACGAACGCGTTCACATTCCGGTCAACGTCTGCTACGACGGCTGCATTGAAAAGCTTGAGCAGGCAAAGAGCAAGCCCGGCGCAAAAGAAACGCTCTGGCTCATGAACGATTGAGGAGGGAGAACGATGAGTTATATTGATGTTTTGAAACAAACGCAAAATGTAATGACCCCCGGTTCATCGGCCTGTCAGGGCTGCGGCGGCGAGCTTATCCTACGCCGCGTCATGCAGATCGCCGGCAGCAACTGCCGACTGCGGCTTCCAGAGCCTTTCCGGAGCCGCCGAGCGCGGAACAAAGATGCTTTATGTCTGCTATGACAACGAAGGCTACATGAACACCGGGTATCAGCGCAGCTCAACAACATCGCTCGGCTCGAGCACATCCACCACTCCGGCCGGCGATGCCATAAACGGAAAAGAACAGCATCAAAAATATCTGCCGCTTATCATGGCAATGCACAACATTGAGTACTGCGCAACCGCAAGTCCGTCTAACATGGCAGATCTCGTGGCGAAAATTCAAAAGGGTCTGGACGCAAGCAAGCGCGGCTTTGCATATCTTCATGTGTTTTCCCCCTGCCCGATCGGTTGGAAATTTGCCCCGAGCATGTCGATCGAGGTTGCGAAAAAAGCGGTTGCATCCAACATGTTCCCACTTTGGGAGCGTGAAAACGGGAAGCTTACTTTAAGCCGCAATCCGGCTCCGATCACCGTCGAGGAATTTATTCGCGGCATCGGCAAATTTAAAAAGCTCTCATCCGAGGAGCTTGCCGCCATTCAGCACATGGTCGATGAGCGATACGCGCTGCTTGTGCGTCTTGCAGCGGAGTAATGCTGACTATAATAAACGATACGCAAAAAGCTCCCCTAACGGGGAGCTTTAGCTTTATTTATTTCGTATGGCTTTCAGATACTATGAGCGGATTTTAGCCCCTTAGCCTGACCGAGGAAAAATTCGTTCAAAGCGGCTGAAATGCCCGACGGGAATACTGTTTGTATTTTCCAGGGCTTTTGGGCGCTATGAGCGAGTTTTAACCGGTCAGACCTCACGGAAGTCATAAGTGCGGTACTGTATAGCTTCCGCTATGTGCATCGCGCCTATGGCTTCCTCGCCTTCGAGATCGGCTATGGTGCGAGCGACGCGGAGGATGCGGTCGTAGCTGCGTGCGGTAAGGCCCATGCGGTCGAAGGCATCGTGCATGAGATGCTCGCACTCAGGCGTGAGAAGGCAGTAGGCGTTGAGCGCCTTGGTACTCATGCCGGCGTTGCTGAGAATGCCGGTGCCCTCAAAGCGCTTGCGCTGAATAAGGCGCGCGGCATCAACGCGGCGCTTTATGTCATCAGAGCTTTCAGCCGGCGCGCGGTTTTTAAGCTCCTCGTACTCAAGCGCCGGAGCCTCGACGATGATATCGATGCGGTCGAGCAGCGGCCCTGAGATGCGGCTGTGATACGCGCGCACCTCGTTTGCAGAGCAGCGGCAGCGCCCCGACGGATGGCCGTACCATCCGCATTTGCAGGGGTTCATTGCACACACGAGCATGAAGTTTGCCGGAAAGGTCTCGGTCCCGGCAACGCGCGATACGGTGACCTCGCCGTCCTCAAGCGGCTGACGCAGCACCTCGAGCACGTCCTTGCGAAACTCCGGCAGCTCATCGAGAAACAGCACGCCGTTGTGTGCAAGGCTGATCTCGCCCGGGCGCGGAACCGCTCCGCCGCCGGACATTGCAGCGCCCGAAACGGTGTGGTGCGGCGCACGGAACGGGCGTGCGGAGATGATCGGGTTATTCTTACCCGTAAGTCCTGCGACGGAGTAGATCTCCGTGGATTTAAGCATTTCCTCGCGCGTCATATCCGGCAATATGCCGGGCAGGCGCTTGCTCATCATGCTCTTGCCGGCGCCCGGAGGGCCGACCATGAGTATGTTGTGTCCGCCGGCGGCGGCAATCTCCATAGCGCGCTTCACATTCTCCTGACCCTTGACATCGGAAAAATCAAGATATTTCACCGTTGCCGGGTCGAGCTTAGGTATATCCATCGGCTTTATGCGAAATTCTCCCCTGAGATGCGCAATAAGCTCGGACACATTCTCGACGGGATACACCGTCACGCCCTCGGCATAGGAGGCTTCCTGCGCGTTATCGGCAGGCACGAACAGCTCGCGCACGCCCTCACGCGCGGCGGCGACCGCCATGGGCAGCGCACCGCTGACCGGCCGCAGCGTTCCGTTGAGCGAAAGCTCGCCGAAAAATGCACAGTCGGACTTCGGCTGGCGTATCACGCCAGTTGCGGCAAGAATGCCAAGCATTATCGGCAGATCGTATACCGTTCCGGCCTTTTTCGTGTCCGCCGGCGCAAGATTGACTGTGACGCGGCTGACCGGGAATTTGAAGCCGTTTGATTTTATCGCGGCGCGCACCCTCTCGCGTGCCTCCCTGACTGCGGCGTCGGGCAGGCCGACGATATCAAAATTGACAAGCCCGTTTGACACGAAAACCTCGACCGAAACGCCGTAGCCGCCGATGCCCTTGACTCCGAGCGATCTTATCGTTGCAAGCATATTTTACCACCACTGTTTTCAAAAATAGGGACTGCGGAAAAATGCAGTCCCTTTATAATTTTTCTTATTCTTCGACGGGGCAGGTTATCGCTATGTTCAGCTCGTCAAGCTGCTTCTGCTCGACCGTGGAGGGTGCGCCCATCATGACATCCTGCGCGTTCTTGTTCATCGGGAACGGGATGATCTCGCGGATGGAGTCCTCGCCGGCAAGCAGCATAACCATGCGGTCAACGCCCGGGGCGATACCGGCATGAGGGGGTGCGCCGTAGCAGAAGGCATTGTACATAGCCGGGAACTTGGCCTTAACGTCGTCCTCACCGAGGCGAACCATTTCAAACGCCTTTATCATGATCTCGGGATCGTGGTTACGCACGGCGCCCGAGGACAGCTCAACGCCGTTGCACACGAGGTCGTACTGGAACGCGGTGATCGAAAGCGGATCGACCTCGCCGCGCTCGGCCTTTTCGAGGATCTCCAGGCCGCCGTTGGGCATGGAGAACGGGTTGTGGCAGAATTCAAGCTCGCCGGACTCCTCGCCGATCTCGTACATCGGGAAATCGACGATCCAGCAGAACTCGTAGCGCTCCTTATCCATATGGCCGGGAACCGCCGCGCCGAGCATCTTTCGCATAACGCCTGCGGTCTTCTGCGCCTCGCCCTTCTTGCCTGCCGTTACGCCGACAAGGCAGCCGGGCTTTAGGCCGAGAGTCTCGGTGAGGGCAGCCTTCTTATCCTGAAGGAACTTGGCAACGCCGCCGGCAAGCTCGCCGTTTTCGTCGACCTTGAACCAGTAGGGCTTCATGCCTGCCTGAACCTCAACATCCGCGCAGACCTTGTCGATCTGCTTACGGGTAAGGTCGCAGCCGGTCACGACGATTGCCTTGACGGTGTTTCCCTCGGCAAAGGGCGCAAAATCGGTACCGGACACGAGCGCGGTGATATCCTCAACAACGAGGTCGATGCGCAGGTCGGGCTTATCAGAGCCGTACTTTTCCATCGACTCATTATAGCCGATGCGACGGAAAGGCGCCTTGTTGGATATGTTGTATGTTCCGAACTTTTCAAAAATCGGGGGCAGGACATCCTCAATCACGGCAAAAACATCCTCCTGGCCGGCAAAGGACATCTCCATATCGAGCTGATAGAACTCGCCAGGTGAACGATCGCCGCGCGCGTCCTCATCGCGGAAGCAGGGCGCTATCTGGAAATAGCGGTCGAAGCCCGAGGTCATGAGCAGTTGTTTGAACTGCTGCGGCGCCTGCGGCAGAGCATAGAACTTGCCGGGGTGCTTTCTTGCCGGAACGAGATAGTCGCGCGCGCCCTCGGGAGAGGAAGCGGTGAGGATAGGCGTTGTTATCTCAAGGAAATCGTGCTCCATCATCGCCTTGCGCAGGGCGGCGACGACGTTGCAGCGGAGGATGATATTCTGCTTTACGGCCGGATTTCTCAGGTCGAGGTAGCGGTACTTAAGGCGTGTGGTCTCGTCGGCCTCGCGGCTGCGGTTTATTTCAAACGGCAGCTCGTTATAACGGCAGCGGCCGAGAACTTCGATCTTTTCGGGAACGACCTCGATATCGCCGGTGGGGAGCTTGGGATTTTTGCTCGCGCGCTCGCGAACTGTGCCCTCGACGGAGATGGTGCTCTCCTTGTTTATGCCCTTTATGACCTTCATCATATCCTCGGTCTCGACGACGACCTGCGTCGTGCCGTAAAAATCGCGGACGATGACAAATGCAAAGTTCTGGCCTACCTCGCGGACGTTCTCCATCCATCCGACGATCTTGACCTTTTCTCCGACGTTTTCAATGCGGAGCTGATTGCAGGTATGGGTTCTTGACTGTGTCATTTCTTCTGCCTCCATTATTCTTTGATAACCGCGGCACGCGCGCGATCATCCATGTCTTTCTTTATGAGCGACGCAGCGTCGGCAAAGCCGAGCTTTGTCTGCTCGCCGGTGGTCATATTCTTAACGGCGACGACGTTTTCCGCGATCTCGTCCTCGCCGATGAGGATCACATAGGGAATGCCGAGCTTATCGGCATAGCTCATTTTTGCCTTGAACTTTTTCTGCTCGCAGTAAAGCTGAGTTCTCACCCCTGCATCACGCAGCGCGGTTGCCGCGGCGATGGCGTAGCCTAGATCCTCGGCCATGGGGATAACGAGCGCATCCGCCGGTGCGGAAACGGTCTCGTCCGAGAGCATGCCCTGCTCGTTGAGGACATAGAACAGGCGCGTAAGGCCTATCGAAATACCGACGCCGGGCAGCTTTTTATCCGTATAGTAGCCTGCGAGATCGTCGTATCTGCCGCCGGAGCATACAGAGCCTATCTCCGGATGGGCGGTCATTTCCGTCTCGTAGACCGTGCCGGTGTAATAGTCAAGGCCGCGCGCTATGGAGAGATCGATCGCAAAATTCTCCTCCGGCACACCGAAGTCGGCGAGGTAGCGTGTCACCGTCTTTAGCTCCTCAAGTCCCTCGTCGAACAGCGGGTCCATGCCCTTATAGCGCTCAAGTCCCGCGATGACCTCGGCGTTCGTGCCGCTGATGGCCATGAAGTCCATGACATCGTCAGCCTTGTGCGAGAACATGTGAAGCTCGTCCATGAGAAGCTGCCTGACTTTATTCGCACCGATCTTATCGAGCTTATCGACCGTACGCATTATGTCTCCGGCCTTTTCGCTCATTCCCGCAAGGCTGTAAAAGCCGTTTAAGAGCTTGCGGTTATTGACCTTTATCTTAAATCCCTTGAGGCCGAGCGCCGTGAACGTGCGATAGATTATCGCGGGTATCTCCGCCTCGTTTATGATATCGAGCTTACCGTCGCCGATTATGTCTATATCGGCCTGATAAAACTCGCGGAAGCGGCCGCGCTGGGCTCTCTCGCCGCGGTAGACCTTGCCGATCTGATAGCGGCGGAAGGGAAACGTGAGGCTTCCGTAGTTTGCCGCGACGAATTTTGCAAGCGGAACGGTCAGATCAAAGCGCAGCGCAAGATCACTGTCGCCCTTGTTGAATCTGTATATCTGCTTTTCGGTCTCTCCGCCGCCCTTTGCAAGCAGCACCTCCGCCGACTCGATTACCGGCGTATCCAGCGGAGCGAAGCCGTAAACGGAATAGCTCTTCCTGAGCGTTTCCATCATCTTTTCCATCTTGATCTGGTCTGCCGGAAGCAGCTCCATAAAGCCCGACAGGGTCCTCGGTGCAACTTTTGCCATACTATGCTTGTTCCTTTCAATTACTAAATGCTGCTATTGCAAGGCAATAACAGCATTTGAGTTTCATTTTTTGCTGCACAAATCATCTGCGCTTGGGGTTTACGATATTTCGCCAGTCAAGATCGCCGCGGCGCAGTCCCTGAACGAGCACCTCCGCCGTTGCGGCATTGGTCGCAAAGGGGATCTGATACTGGTCGCAAAGGCGCTCGATCTTATTTATATCGTCAAAGCCGCCGGGATTGGCCGGGTCGCAGAAAAACAGCACAAGATCTATCTCGTTATAAGCTATCCTCGCGCCAATCTGCTGAGCTCCGCCCTGATCGGCATGAAGATAAAGCGTCACGGGGAGTCCGGTCGCCTCGGACACGAGCTTGCCCGTCGTATTCGTCGCACAAACGGAATGCTCAGCAAGAATACCGCAGTAAGCTATGCAGAACTGAACCATCAGCTCTTTTTTTCTGTCATGTGCCATAAGTGCAATATTCATAAGCTACCTCATTTCTGTTGTGTTCATCCGAAAAATCACCTGTTACATTATATACAACGCCGCGGCGTCTTTCAACGCTTTTTTGACAAAAAGCGCATTTTTTATTACTGCAGCAGCTCGCCCTCGACATCGGTTATGTCCGTCGCGGACTTCATACTGAAGTACGCCTCGAGTATCTCCTGCGCTATGACCGCACAGTTTGAGCCTGCACTGCCCTTCTGGACAACGATGGCCATCGCTATCTCCGGATTATCAAAGGGAGCGTAGCAGATGAAGATCGCATCGTTTGCGACGGACTCGCCCTTCTGCGCGGTGCCGGTCTTTGCAGCGACCGAGGTCATGGTATAGCCCGAGAGCGTGGATTTACCGAAGAGCCTCATGCCCTCTTTGACGGCATCCCAGTTATACTGAGGACTCTCTACCTTGCTGAGTATCTCATCCTCGCGCTCATAAACATTATCGCCGTAGCTGAAGCTGCGCACGGACTTGAGTATCGATGCGCTGTGGCGCTCGCCGTTATTGGCGACAGCAGCGCAGTACTCGGCCAGCTGTAGCGGAGTGAAAAGGCTGTCGGACTGGCCGATAGCGGCCTGCATGGTATGGCCTATAGACCATGACTCGCCCGTCAGTTCTTCGTGATTTTCGCGGTTTGCCATATTGCCGGTAGACTCGGGCAACTCAATGCCGGTGCTCTCGCCCAGGCCGAACAGAGCCGCGTATTTATCGAGCTTATCTATGCCGAGGTCATGTCCTGCCGAATAGAAGAAGATGTTGCAGGAGTTCTGGATAGCACCGGTGACGTTCAGATAGCCGTGAGTCAGATGCTGATTGTTCTGCGTATATATCCAGCAATACGGCGCATAGCCATACTGCTCGTATCTTGTATATCTGCCTGTACACTGGATGGTAGTGCCGGTGTTTATTATGCCCTCGGTCAGCGAGGCTATCGCCGTGCACGGCTTGAAGGTCGAGCCGGGCGCATAGCCGCCCTGGAGCGCGCGGTTATAAAGCGGAGCGTTTTTATCCTCAAGCAGCTCATTGTATTTTTCCAGCAGCTCGGACGGATCATAGGTCGGCCAGTTTGCAATGGCAAGCGGCTCGCCGGTTTTGACGTTTACGACGACCACGGAGGCGCCGTCGATGACATCCTGCTTTTCAGTGTATGTTCCGCTGGCTATCTGCTGCTCTTTCTTTGAGTCTATCTTTGCCTGAATGGAGGCTACGCCGTTTTCAAGCGCAAGCTCGGCGGCCTCCTGCAGGGCAATGTCAATCGTCAGATACACATTGTTGCCCGGCTCCGGCTCTTCTATATATTCCTTGCTTATGACCGTGCCGTCGGATGCGGAGGTCGTGCGCACGGTGCCGTTTGTTCCGTGCAGGTATTTTTCGAAGGCGTACTCCGCGCCGTCCTTGCCGACGGTCGCATCGGCGGAATAGCCCTGATCCTTATATTTTGCATAGTCGCTGTCGCTCATCGCGCCGGTGTAGCCAAGGATGTGCGCGGCAGCAGAAGTTGCGTATTCACGGACGTAGGATTCCTTGATATTTATACCCTCAATGTTGTTTTCGCGCAGCGTGGCTATGAGCTTCATATCCGCGTCCTTGACGAAAATATAGTCCGAGGTGTTTATGAGATATCGCACGTTTATAGCATAGCGCACGCCGGCGATGATCCTCGCCTCTTCTGCGGTGTAGTTGCTGTCGATCTCATAGCGGTCACGCATGCTCGAGAGTATCTCGACGGCGCTTGCGTTTTCCTTGACTTTGTTTGCTTTCATATAAGCGTCAAGCCGCGCCTGATCCTGCTCGCTGACGTTTTCAAACTCGAACGGAGGACTTTTCGTTATCGGCAGATCGTCGATGTAATCGTCGCCGTAATCGCGGATCATGTTGACAAGCTTTAAGATAACGGCGTTTGAGTCAACGCTGTCGTCATTCGGGAAAAGCTCATCTGTGTTTATCGTCAGGTCATAGCACGATTTATTGGTAACAAGCACTCTGCCGTAGCGGTCAAGGATATTGCCGCGCGCGGCGGTAACGGTGCTGGTCGTCACCATATTATTGCGGCTTTCTTCGTAATACTTCTCGCCCTCGATTATCTGGAGCTTATACAGGGCAACGATATACACCGTGATCAGCATTGCAAACACCAGTGCAAGCGCTATAAGTCTTTCTTTCTTAATAATGTTCATCGGGTATCCTCAATCAGTATTGCGCGTGCATTATTCCGCCTTCTTTAAACGGAAGATACAGCAGCATGACCGGCAGCACGGACAAAACGGTCTGCAAAAGCACCGTGATCAGTCCTGCGGCAAGCTCCGTTCCTCCGCCGATAAGCGCGTGGATAAGCTGCACTATGCCGCACAGCAGTATCGCCGCCACGCTGAATATCATGAACGCGAAAAAGCTTTTATTGATGTAAAACTCCGAGGCAAAGCCCGCTCCGAAGCCGATCATCGGAAACAGTATCGTAAACAGCACCGTCGTTTCGGAAAAGGCCATATCGGTGAAAAGTCCGAGGAAAATTCCGAAAACCGCGCCGCGAACTCCGCCGAGATATATGCCTGCGGCAACTGCGGCAGCCGGGATTATAAAGCCCTTCGCGCCGAAAATGCTGATCCTTGAAAACAGCACGCTTTGCAGCAGCATGACAAGCAGCATATAGACCGCGTATTGGATGACCATGCGGACTTTTTTCCATTCAAGAGCCTGAATCAGTCTGTTGAGCAATTATTCCACCACTTCAAAATCTTTTACTACAAAAACCTGCACGAGCGCGTTGAGGTCGCAGCCGGGCTTGACCTCGCCATACTCTATCTGACCGCCGGCCTCGGTCTTGACCGAGCTTATCGTTCCGACAACAAGTCCCTGGGGAAATGCGCCGCCCGAGCCGGAGGTCATGACCGTGTCGCCCGAGAAGACCTGCGCACCGTCGGCAAGGTAGCTGAGCTTCACGCAGCCCTCCTGCATCATGGCAAAGTCGCCGACGAGCAGACCGGAAGCGCCGTTTTCGGAAACGAGCGCGCCGATATTCGTGTTAAGGTCGATGACCGTGGAAACCGTAGCCCATGTCGAGCCGACCTCGGTCACCTGTCCGACCATGACGCCGTACTCGGTGATAACGCAGTCACCCACGGCGATATCGGCATTCGTGCCCTTGCTTATCGTGAACGAATTTGCCCAGTTTGACGTCGTCCACGCGACGACCTTGGCCGATTCAAGCGTCATATCGCTGTGCTTTTCCTTGAAGTTAAGCAGCTGGCGGAAGCGCTCGTTTTCCTCGATGGCGGCGGCGCCGTTTCGTGCCTCCTCCTGAGCTTGGGTCAGCTCCGCGCGCAGACGCTCGTTTTCGGCAACGAGCTGGTCATAGTCGTAAAGATATCCGTAAAGGCTCTCCAGCCAGTCGGCAACGGAGCTTACCATGCGCTGCACCGGTGCTTTGACCGTGCCCGACACATTCTGTATAAGTCCTGCGTTTCCCTTGAGAAGATAGGATGCCGCCCCGGCGACGAGCGCTATGACGAGCACGATAACGCCGAGCTTTATTCCGTTTTTCTTAAGATAATTTTTTACGTTCAAAAAAGATGCACCCCGATCTCTTCGAGCATTTGGCCAAGCCTGCACAGCGGCAGGCCCATTACGTTAAAATAGTCGCCCTCGAGCCGCCTGACCATGAGCGCGGCTCTGCCCTGAATGCCGTAAGCACCGGCCTTGTCCATCGGCTCTCCGGTCTGAACATAACGGTCGATCTCGCCCTCCGACAGCTTGCGGAAGAAAACCTTCGTACACTCGCTGCCGACGACGATTTTGCCGCCGTACATGACCGTCACGCCGGTGTAAACCTCGTGCGTATTATCCGACAGCAGGTGCAGCATGGCTTTTGCGTCGGTCTCGTCTTTGGGCTTGCCGAGTATCCTGCCGTCTGCCCAAACGATGGTGTCCGCCGCGATGATGAGCGCATTTGCAAAGCCTTTCGCAACCTCTTCGGCCTTTGCCCGTGACAGAGCCTCGACCGTTTCGGCAGGGCCTGCGCCGCGCGGTGCTATCTCTTCGCCCTTTGCCGGAACGACGGCGAAATCAAGCCCCAGCGTTTCAAGCAGCTCCTTTCGCCGCGGCGAGCCGGAGGCAAGCACGATATCCATAGTGTCAGTCAACTCCTCTGTAATAAAGGCCTCGGGTCAGATCGTTCGGCTGATAGTCGCCCTCGCCCTTATATCTCTTTGCGACCTGAACGCACTCGCGCGCGCCCTCGGTCGTGAACATCAGTCTTATTCCCCAAAGCCCCACGCCGCACAGCTCATCGTTTTTATCGGCCATGAACAGCTTTCGGGAATTGTATATCACATTGCGGTGATCGTATTCGCGCACGATGGGGAAGGTCGAGCCCATACGGTCGGAAAGCTGAGCCGGGCTTTGGCAATTGCACGCGCCGAGGCTGTGACTTATCACGCACTGATCCGACACCATGAGCGGAAGCCGCCCATAAGCGATAAGCTCCGTCGGCACGCACTTTGCCATATCGCGAACCTGCGCAAGGCGCAGCTCAAACGATGCCGTTGCGGACAAAAAGCCCATCTTCCGTATCATATCCATCGAATACGAGTTAAACACATTCATGCCGAAATCGGCGCGCGTTTTCATTCCTGCCTTGCGCGCGATTATAACATGTCCGAGGTTTCCGACAAGCGCCTCGTTTATGCCAAGGTCGAACAGCTTTCGCAGCATGACGAATATATCCTTCGTCTCGCTGTCGGTTATAACGCGCGGCAAAACGGCGACCGGCACCGCTCCGCGCTCTTTGAACATGCGCACAAGGTCAAAATTATCGTGCATGACCTTGACGGGAATGTAGATATAATCGGGTCTTGTGTCGGCAAGCTCCTCGGTAAGCTGCTCTGCCGTGCGCACCTGATAGATCATAACGGGATCGGTCACGGCACTCTGCCCCGAGGGCATCTGCGGCATGGGCAGGCTGCGGCGCGGCTGCGGCACTGCGCGGCGCTCGTTGAGAGCCGTGACAAGCTTGCGGCGCAGCTCGTTTATCTCCGACGCAGAGAGGTAAAGTCCGCTCTGCACGCGGCTCTGCGCATCCACGCAGTAGTACGGCGTACCGCCTGTCTTGCCGAGTCTGTCACTCAAGACCTCTGAATTTATCGCCTGACGTATCGCCTTCTGCGGCTCGGCGCCGAAAGCGACTACCTTGTTTCCGCGGTTATCTATAGCTGCCGCCTTGACCGCCTCTCCGGCGTTTACGACGGCGTAAAACTTCACAGGAACGCGGCGCTCTTCCTTGCCGATGTATTCTTTCCTTGCATCGGAAAACATTTTTTCGCCGACCTTGTCGGTTTCGGCTCTCACGCCGAACATGTCGGCCTTATCGCCGTTAAAATAGCCCTGCGTGAAGCCCTGGCGCGAGAATGCGTCGGCAAGGGTCTGCATTTCCTCTGCCGTCGGCTCGCGGCGCTCTTTGATGATTTTTGAGTATATGCCCGTAACTATGCCCGTGTACTCGGGGCGCTTCATTCTGCCCTCGATCTTCACGCAGGCAACGCCGGCGTCCTCGATCTCACGCAGGCGGTCAACAAGGCAATTATCCTTGAGGGAAAGCGGATGGCTGTCCTCAAGTCTGCCGCCCATGGTGTATTCCATGCGGCAGGGCTGGGCGCACATGCCGCGATTGCCGCTGCGGCGGCCTATAAGCGATGACATATAGCACTGCCCCGAATGGCAGAAGCACAGTGCACCGTGGACAAATATCTCAGTTTCTATCGGCGAATGCTTTGTTATGAACTTTATCTGCTCGAAACTCAGCTCGCGCGCAAGGACTGCACGGGTAAGTCCCATCTCGGCCGCTGCCTCAACGCCGGCAAGGTTATGGATGCTCATCTGGGTGCTCGCGTGCAGCGGAATATCCGGCACGGCTTTTTTCAAAACGCTCAAAAGGCCGAGATCCTGCACAAGGATGGCGTCCGCGCCGAGATCCGACACGCGTCGGGCAAGCTCGACAGCCTGCTCCATCTCCCTGTCGCCGACGAGCGTGTTCATCGTGACATAGACCTTGCAGTCGCGTATACGGCAGTATCTGACCGCCTTTTCAAATTCCTCGTCGCTGAAATTTTTTGCTCCGCGGCGAGCATTGAATATTCCAAGTCCCATATACACCGCATCCGCGCCGTTCTGAACGGCGGCAACGACCGCCTCCGGCGAGCCTGCGGGAGAAAGCAGCTCAAGCATATATCCATACCTCTGGCATTTTACTTTTATCGTTGAATTATACCACAAACATGGCTATTGCTACAAGTTAATTTTAATGATATAATTCCTCTTGTTAAAGTCCATTGTGTAAACTTTGAATGAACAGAGGAATCGTCATGCCCACAGCAGAGCAAAACTCAATACCGCACAGCACCGCGGACAAGCTTATTGCCGCACATGACGGCGATGTTGCGCTGCTGTATATCTGGCTCGATCTTAACGGCGGATTTAACGCCGACAGAGCCGCGCGCGAGCTTTGCCGCACCGAGGCCGAGATCAAAAACGCATACGAAAAGCTCTGCCGCATGGAGCTTGCGCGCCCGGCCACAAAGCCCGAGCAGGGGATAAAGCTCCCCCCTGCCGAGGAGCTTCCGGAATACACCTCGGCGGATATCGTGCGCCGCTCGAAGGAGGACAGCGGCTTTCAGGCCGTTATCGCCCAGGCGCAGCACAAGCTCGGCAGAGTTCTCTCCACAGCCGATCTGAAAACGCTTTTCGGCATTTACGATTACCTTGCGCTGCCGGCGGACGTTATTTTCATGCTCATCGGTTACTGCATCGACGTTTTCACCGAAAAATACGGTCCCGGCCGGCTGCCCTCGATGCGCAGCATCGAAAAGGAAGCCTACTCATGGGCAAATAAGGAGATCATCACCATCGAGCAGGCCGACGAATACATACGCAATGCCGCCGAGAAGCGCTCGCGCACAGGCGAGCTTAAGACCTCAATGGGGCTCGGCAGCCGCGTGCTCACGCCGACCGAGCGCAAATACATGACCTCGTGGTTCGACATGGGCTTTGATAACGAGGCCATACTCATAGCATACGACCGCACGGTGACAAACACCGGCGCTTTAAAATGGGGATACATGAACAAGATCATGCTCTCGTGGCATGACAAGGGCATACACTCGGCACGGGACGTCGCCGAGCGCGACAGCCGCTCTCCGGCAAGCGCGGTCAAGGCGGAAAATCAGCATAGCAGCAACGTTTCGGGCGATGAGCTCAAGCGTCTGCGCTCAATATACGAAAAGGTTAAAAACGGTTAAACAATGGCACTGGACGGAAAAATTCTGGCGCGCGCCAGAGAGCAGATAGGTCACACGCACGCAAACAATGTTGCCGAGCATTATCTCAGGCAGGAAAAGATTTATTCGCAGATACCCGAGATTCGCCGCATCGACGATAGGCTTCGCGCGCAGATGTCCGAGCTTGTCGGACTTACGATAAAGCGCAGCGCGGATCTTTCCGACGCACTTAAGACGCTGGAGGATGAAAGCCTTGCGCTTCAGGCAAAAAAGGCCGAGCTTTTGCACGCTGCCGGTTATCCGGTCGATTATCTTGAGGATATCTACTCATGCCCGAAATGCAAAGACACCGGGTTTATCGGAAGCCAAATGTGCTCCTGCCTCATCGAGGAATACAACCGCCAGCTTACAAGCGAGCTGAGCACGCTTCTTAAAAACAGCGACGAGCGCTTTGAAAACTTCGACCTTTCGCTGTACGGCGAGGCAAGGGAAGCGATGAGCATTGTTTACGACACCTGCCGCGAGTACGCCTCCAGCTTCTCGGAGCGCTCGATGAACCTGCTGTTTCAGGGCGGTACAGGGCTGGGCAAAACGTTCCTGTCGGCCTGCATAGCGCGCGTCGTTGCGCAAAACGGTCACTCGGTGTGCTACGACACCGCGGCCTCCGCGCTTGAGGCGTTTGAAATGAAAAAATTCGCGCGCGACGCCGAGGCTGCGGAAAAGGCCTCGACACGGGTCGAGCGCATGCTCGAGTGCGAGCTTATGATCCTTGACGATCTGGGCACCGAAATGCTCACGCAGATAAGCATCTCGGCACTGTACACGCTTATAAACACGCGCCTTGTCGAGGGTAAGAAGACCATTATCAGCACAAATCTCACGGATGCGGAGCTTGCGCGGCGATACACTCCGCAGATTTGCTCGAGGATAGACGGCGAGTTTCTCAAGCTCCCGTTTGCCGGAACGGATATACGCAAACTTAAAAAGGAGATGTAGGAATGGATCAGCACGAGATCACTCGCGAAATACCCCTGCTAAACGCCGACGGCGAGCTAACGGAGCCGGGCTACGCCAAGAAGCTTCTGCCGGTTTACAGGCGCGCGGACATCAAGGCAAGCCCCATGCGCATCAAGGAATGGGACTATTACCTCATAAACAACGGCCGCTTTGCCCTTGCCCTCACCATCGACGATAACGGCTACATGGGTCTGGACTCGATAAGCCTTCTCAACTTCGAAGAAGGATGGGAGATCACCACGAGCCCCATGTGCTTCATGCCGCTCGGAAAGCGCAAGCTGCCCGAAACGAGCAAGACCGGCGACACGACCGCCATCGGCAAAAATTACAGCATTTATTTTAAAAACGACGGCTCGGGCGTGCGCACGCTGATAGCGCAGATGAAGCGCTTCGGCCCTGCCGGCTCGCTTTATGCAAAGGTCGAGCTTTTCGACGAGCCGGAGGAGAGCATGGTCATAGCAACTCCGTTCGATAAACCGGGGCATTTTTACTACAACCAGAAGATAAACTGCATGCGCGCACGCGGTGAGGTCACATACGACGGTCACACCTATGTTTTTGACCCCTCGGACAGCTTCGCCGTCCTCGACTGGGGGCGCGGCGTGTGGACATACAAAAACACATGGTACTGGGGCTCGGCCTCCGGCGCGGTTGACGGCGTTCCCTTCGGCTGGAACATCGGCTACGGCTTCGGCAACACCTCGGCCGCCAGCGAAAACATGCTGTTTTACAACGGCAAGGCGCACAAGCTCAGTCAGGTGAAATTCAACATTCCCGGCGATGAAAAAGCCTTCATGGAGCCGTGGACCTTCACTTCGGACGACGGCAGGTTCGAGATGGGCTTCCGTCCCGTGCTCGACCGCGCATCCTGCACCGACGTCGGGCTTATTAAAAGCGATCAGCACCAGGTATTCGGCCTGTTCACCGGCAAGGCTGTCCTTGACGACGGAAAAGTGATTGAAATAAAAGACTTCCCCGGCTTTGCCGAGAAGGTCTCGAATAAATGGTAATACAGCAATAACCGGGACTGCGGTGCAGTCCCGGTTACTTTATCTCCTGCTCAAGGCCGTCAAACTCCGGCGAGGAGAAAAACTCCGCAAGAGTCATATCCAGCCCGTCGCATATCATTTTTATCGTCAATAGTTTTGGATTGCAGCTTTTTCCGTAAAGAATGTTTTTAATGCTCGACGGCGGCAGCGCACAAACAGTGGCAAGTCTGTTGATGCTCATGTTCCTCTGCTCGCACAGGCGAAGTATTCTGATCTTAACCGCATCTATTGTCTGCATTGTTTTATTCCAAATTTCCGCTTTCGTACATGAGCGCCGTGAGCGCGACGACGGGAGCGGTTTCGCATCTGAGTATGCGCGCGCCCATCGAGCATATGTGAAGCCCTATCTTGCGAGCCATATCGGCCTCATACGGCTCAAAGCCGCCCTCGGGGCCTGTTATCAGCGCCGCCGAGCCGAGCTTCTCGGCTCCCTTGAGCGCTGCGCGAAGGCTCTCTCGCTCGCCGGTCTCGTACAGGAAGAAGGCATCCTCCTGCCGCTTTGCGGCATCGAGCGCTTCAACAAAGCTGTCGATCCATCTGACCTCGGGAATTATACCGCGGCCGGACTGCTTTGCCGCCTCTTCGCTTATTCTGTTCCAGCGCTCGAGCTTTTTGGCAACGCCCTCGGTGCGCTGCACGACGCGTTCGGAGCGGAAAAAGCATATCTCCTTTGCGCCGGACTCGACGCATTTCTGGATGATATAGTCGGTCTTATCGCCCTTTGGCAGGCCGCACAGCACACGCACCAACACCGTAGGCTCGGCCGCGCACGGGACGACCTCGATGATCTCCGCCTCGGCCTCGTCCTTATCCGAGCGCACAAGGCGGCATTTATAGTCCGTACCGTTGCCGTCGCAAATTGTCATCTCCTCGCCCGGGCGCAGGCGAAGCACCTTTATATGCTCTGCGTCGCGGCCGCGGATGATCGCTCTGCCGCCGAGCAGATTTGTTCCAAGCGCAAAAAATCTGGGCATGATAGGCTCCTCTCGGAAAACATATTTTATGCCGGTATTATCTCACAGCGCTGACGTTTTTTCAAGTGGCGGCATATAATGCAGCGGTGAGAACTATGGAATTTGATAATTTTGAAAGCGTGTGGCAGCGCGTGACCGCGCTCGACGAGACTCTGCCCGAGCCTGCCGCGCCGCCGGAGAACAAGCACGAGCAGAAGCTTTGCGTAATAAAGCGCGGCGAAAAAAGCTGCGCCGTGCGCTTTATCGCCGGATATTGAAGAAACCGCCCGATAGGTCAGTCTAACGGGCGGTTTTTCATTTGCACTCAAAACAGTGCCACTCCTCCTCGTGATGGTGGGCGATTATCTCAAGTCCGGCAGACTTAAGCGCTGCGGCCACTTCTTCCTCGCGGCCGTCGATTATGCCGGAGGTGATGAACACGCCGCCCGGCGCCATAAACGCGCGCACAAACGGCGCAAGCGGAATTATAACATCGGAAACGATATTTGCAAGCACTATATCGTAGCCCGTGCCGAGGAGCGCTCTGAGCTTTCCGTCGCCGATTATATCACCGGCGTAAACCTTCATTTTGTCGCCGCCGATATCGTTGAGAGCCGCGTTTTCCATTACGGTATCGGGCGCTTTGGGGTCGATATCGCAGGCGGTGCAGAAATCGCTGCCGAGAACGATAGCGCCTATGCCGAGGATACCGCTGCCGCAGCCGAGGTCGAGGGCGCGCTTGACCTCCCCGGCGTACTTTTCAAGCGCGGCAAGGCACATGCGCGTTGTTGCATGCGCGCCGGTTCCGAACAGCAGGCCGGGGTCGAGGCGCAGCGGAACTCGGCCCTCCTCGGCGCATTCGATCCACTCCGGCACAACAAGAAGCTTCTCGCCGATCTCGAGCGGCTTATAGTACTCCTTCCAGTTATTTTCCCAGTCGGCATCGCACACGGGCGCGGTTTTCACCTCAAACTCCGCCTTCACGGCGTCAAGCAGCCGCGCGCCGTCCTCGTTGTCCTCAACATAGAATTTAACGCGCGAAACGCCCTTATAGCTTTCCTCCAGCGAGGAATCGACATAGTCCCAATACTGGCGGTTATTTTCAAGGAAGGCCTTAAAATCGTCCTCGTTTTCAATTACAAATCCGTCAACGCCGAGGGCGGTCAGCCTGTCGCAGGTCTCGTCGGTGTTTTTGCATTCTATCGTTACTTCGGTGTAATTCATCTTTGTTCCATCCTCAAAATTGCCACAGCACCACATTTTTTGGTTCCGCTCGGCAGCACTATCTTAAAATCAGACTGACTGCCCCACCTTTAAAAGGTGGGGCAGCGGTTATATTTTTTATTCAGCGTCGTCGCTTATCAGACCGTAGCCGCCGTTTTTGCGGCGATAGACTACCGAGATTGCGCCGTCGGCCTGCTCATCGCGGAACACGAAGAACTCATGCTCAAGCAGGTTCATCTGCAATATTGCCTCTTCCGTTGACATGGGCTTGATGGGGAAGCGCTTGCTGCGCACGATCTTGAATTCCTCATCCTCTTCCTCCTCAACGGGGGCATAGTCGGGTCTTGTTTCCTTCTCGAGCGCGCCCTCTCTCAGGCGTTTTTCAAGACGGGTCTTGTTCTTGCGGATTTGGCGTTCGATGGCCGCGACACCGGAATCAACGGAAGCGTACATGTCATTTGTAAGCTCGCTGGCTCTGTAATACAGGCCGTTGTTTGAAACCGTGATCTCTGCCAGGAATCTGCCGCGCTCCATGCTGAACGTGATATTTGCGCTGCTTTCGGTCTTAAAGAAGCGGTCGAGCTTGCCAACCTTGCGCTCAGTATAGCTTCTGAGCTCTTCGGAGGTGCCCATCTTTTTTTCGGTAAACGTAAATTTCATATGTGCCGGCTCCTTTCTGCTTTGCAGGATGCTTCCTGCTTGACTTTATTATAGCATAAGCGCATGTAAAATGAAAGACGCTTTTGTTGAATTTGCTTTAAAATTCAAAATTTGTTCTCGCTTTTTTATTCAACACTTATATAACAGTCGGGCAGAGCTGCTTTCAGCGCCTGTATCTGGTCGGCGCTGATGCTGTTTCCGTTGAGCCAGAGCTGCTTGAGATTTTTAAGCGAGGTGAGCGCCGAAACGTCGCTTATCGAGTTATTTGACAGGTCAAGCGTTTCGAGCGTTTTAAGCGTTGACAGCGGCAAGAGCCTTGATATCGAGTTATTTGACAGATCAAGGTGCTTTACATTCGTAAAGCCCGACACCTTTGAGATATCGCTGAGGCCGAGGCCGTTGGCCTCAACGTTTTCAGCATCCACGGCAAAGCTTTTGCCGCCGAGTACTATCTCGCTTTTAAGCTCGGAATGGCTGATCGAGCAGCCGGAGAGCTTCTTTTTCAGCGTTGCAACAGCGGTCTCGCTCAGGTCTGCGTTATCCTTTATGCTGAGCTTTTTGAGATTTTTGAGGTTATACAGCTCCTCGAGGTCTGCATCGGACAAACCGACCTTATCTATCCACAGAGTCTTGAGATTCGTGAGCCTGCCGATAGCGGCGATGCTTCCAAGCTCGTTGCCGCTGACGTTAAGCTCCGTAAGTCCGGAAAGATCCTGAAGCGCCGCGACCGATTTTATCCTGTTGCCGGAAAGATTGAGGTACTCAAGCTTAGGCACGCTCATAAGCGGACTTATATCGCTTATGCGGTTGTTTGAGATATCAAGCTCTTTAAGGCTCGGAAGATCTACAAGCGCCGAGATATCGGAAATCGAGTTATCCGAAAGATCGAGCTTTTCAAGCTTCGTGCAGGCCGACAGCAGTGTGATATCGTGCACGTCGCAGCCGGAAAGGTCAAGCTCTGTAACGTTGTTTTTAAACGTCTTGCCGCCGAGCTTGATTTCAACGACGTCCTCTTTTGCATCGTCGCTGTATATGATGCAGTTGGGAAGCTTCGCTTTAAGCTCCTTGAGCTGAGATGCGCTTATATCCATCTGCCCGATGGTGAGCATGGACAGACTGTCGATATCGTAAAGCGGAGAAAAGTCCTTTATCTCGTTGCCGTCAAGGTGCAGCGTTCTGAGCGAGCTGAGCTTTTTGAGCGGTGTAATATCGCTTATCTTGTTGTTCGAAAGGTCAAGCGAGGTGAGCTTCTTGAGCGGCGTGAGGAAATCAAGCTCGTCGATCTTATTGTCGGAAAGCTTGAGGCTCGTAAGCTCGGTGAGCTTTGCGATATCCTTGAGGGCGGCTGAACCTGCTCCCTTCTTCGACAGATCAAGTGAAGTTGTTTCCACATCGTACTGCTCACCGCAGATGACGACTATCTTGCCGCTGTCGTAATCCTCCTTGGCTTTTTTGAGCCGCTCAATCTCGGATTTTATTTCGTCGCTGCCGCTTGTTGAGCTTTCAAGGATGGCAATGGCATTGACGTAATCGTACTTGGCCTCATAGCAGCGGCTCATAAGAAGCAGGCACTCGTCGGTCTTTTTGACCTCCATTGCCTCGCGCAGCTTTGTAAGTGCGTTGTCGTAATCGCCGGCGTAGTAGTACTCCTGCGCCTGCTTGAACGCATTGCTGTATTCGCTTTCCGTTCCGCCGTTTTTGAGCGCGAGTATCAGCGCAAGCATGGCCGCGAGAACGGCAACGATGGCGGCGCACACAATGATGAGCTTTTTTCTCTTTTTATGCGCGCGGTGCTCGGACTGCTCGCGTATGATGCGCTCGGTGTCCGATTTGCTCTCGTCGTACTCCGGCTCTTCCTCGTATTCCGGCTCACCGTCCTCATCCTGCGGAGTAAGCTCATATCCTTCGGTTTCGCGCAGTATTTCCTCAAGCTCGGGGTCAAATATGCTCTTGTACCCCTCGTTGACCGTATCGAGGACGGTTTTTTCCTCGTCGGCTCTGTGAAGCTGCTGCTCGATATCACTTTTTTTGACGACTACGGTTTTTTCCTCAGCCGGGTCTTTTCTGATAGTATCACTCATGTGCATCGCCCTCCTGCGGCGCGGCGTCGGGCATGATCGCGGATGCCGGCGGCTCTTCGTTGCGTACGAGCAGATCTATCGTCTGCTGCTCGGCGCTGCTGGCCTTTTCGGCTGCAAAGTCGCGCCTTTTCATTGCAAAGCAAATGCACAAAAGCGCAGCCATAATGCACAGCACCGATATCTCGGGCAAAAGCTCCGCGAGCGCAACAGTCTTCCCCTTCGGCGCGATCATGTCTCTGTCAAGGTAGATATGTACTATAAGCGGCAGACCGAACAGCGGTGCAAGCAGCCACTTAGTCCGGATAACGCCGAACACCGTCGCCGTGTAGATAAACGCGACGGCAAGATACAGGCATATGCACAGTATCGTGTGCAGTATGCTGTCAAACCCGAAGGCTTTAATTATGAAAAACATTACACCCAGTATGACCGGGATAAACGTCAGGCTGAAAAAGCGCCTGCCGGCATACAGAACGAGCACGATAAACAGCAGGTTGCACAGTATCGGCAGCGCGATCTGGAACGTGATGAAGCCTGCCTTCTGATTTGACCAGAAGCCCCAGTAGCCGAGGAAGCGGCAGAGCGCCGACAAGATCATGAAGATCACCGCAAGCTTGACGAAGAAGTTCTGCCGGCTGACCGAATACCTTATCTTTTCGTTTTCTATCTCCATCTTGCTTCCTCTCGATCAGAACGCCCAGTTTCCGTTTTTGAATATCTGCACTCTCTCGCCGCTTTCGGTCTCGCCCGTGATATTGAGATCCTCGGAGCCGATCATGAAGTCCTCATGGATCATGGACGAATTTATGCCCATTTCGCGGCACTGCTCGAGCGTGTAGTTCTCAAAGTCCTTTATGCAGTTAGCAAATCCGTCGCCGAGTGCGAGGTGGCATGCGGCGTTTTCGTCAAAAAGGGTGTTGTAAAACATTATGCCGCTGTTTCTTATCGGACTGTCAAACGGCACGAGCGCACACTCGCCGAGCATTTTCGAGCCTTCGTCCATATTTACAAGCGTCTTGAGCGCATCCTCGCCCTTTTCGGCCTTGACCTCGGTCACCCTGCCGTTTTCAAAGCGGATGCTGAAGTTTTCGATCATCGTGCCGCGGTAGGACAGCGGACGGGTCGAATACACTATGCCTTCGGCCTGTCCCTTCATGGGGCTTGTGAAAACCTCTTCGCTGGGGATGTTGGGATTAAAGCGCACGTTCGCACCGAGCGTATCCTCAGCCCCGGCGAGAAACTGCGCCTGCGGAATGAGTCCGACGGTGAAATCCGTTCCGTTTGCACTTTTATAATGCAGCTTGCGCAGACCGAGCGAGTTGAGATATTCGCAGCGGCTCTTGAGATCGGCATTGTGCTCCTGCCAGGCCTTCACTCCGTCGCCGTCGGCGCGCGAGGTGTACAGTATTGTCTCCCAAAGCTTTTCGACGGCCTCGGCTTCGCCAAGCTCGGGGAACACCTTTTTTGCCCACGCCTTGCCCGGTACTGCCGCAATTACCCACTGATATTTGTTCTCCATCGAGTCGCGGATAGGCTTTATGACCTTCCAGCGCATCTGGACGCTCTTGCCCCACTTTTCCTGATCCAGCCCGTCAAGACCCGATGGGTCGGCAGACTCTATATAGATCATGGCCGGAAACGTTTCGGCTCGGTGCAAAAGCTTCTGCTTTTCCCAATCTTTTATCTCGCCGAGGCGCTCGACGGTCTGGTATTTTACATGCTTGAGCCTGAGCGGCTGATGCGTCCACTCGACCCTTACCTCGGCAGCGCCTGCAAGATAGCACTGCTCAACGAGCATTTCCACAAATTCCGGCTGATCAAGCTCGGCCGAAATGACAACATCCTGTCCCTTTTGGATATTCGCGCCGACCCTGACTATAAGCTCGGCGTAGCTTTCAAGTTTTTTTATATCCATGAATGATTACTTCCTATAATTTAATTTAAATTATTCTACCACACAGGTTACAAAATTACTACACATTTATACCCTCGCCGTGAAAATTTTTCGCTTGATTCATATTGAGTTAACAAATTTCTTATAGTATAATCAATCATTGATTATTCAGATTTTTCAAGGGTGATAGCATGGTATCCAAAAATCAGTGGAGGGCGATCTCGATCGTTCTTGCCGTCGTGCTGCTGCTTGCCGCGTTCATGACCGGTCTTACCGGGATAGCGGACGGTATCAGTCCAGTCGGCGAGGTGCGAGACGACTACGCCTCCTTCAAAAAGGAGCTTGACACGCTCAGCGATAACGAAAAAGCGCTCGCCGACGGCAAGGCCGAATACGCCGAGAAAAAGGCCGCCTATGACGAGCAGCAGGCCGCTTACAACGAGAAGTACAAGCAGTACGAGGCGGCAGATAAAAAATACAACGAGGACGTTTTGAGCTATAATCAGCAGCTTATAGCCTACAATGTCGGCAAAAATCAGTTCAACAGCAGCGGCGCACAAAGCGCCGTTTCAAGCGGCAGAGCGCAGCTCGACTCGGGCTGGTCCTCGTACAACGAGGGCAAGGCCGCTTACGATCAGCTGTCGTCTGCCATAAGCGAGCTTGAAGCAAAGCACGTTCCGCATTGGATGGCGCTCAAGATCGTCGGCGGTAAGGCCGGAATTGACCTGACCGACAGCTACATTTCCGACATGAAGGCGCAGCTTGATTCGGCCTATGCGCAGCTTCAGCAGGGCGAGGCCGGGCTTACTCAGGCGCAGCAGCAGATAGATTCCGCCCAGGCGCAGCTTTCCGGCATGAAGCAGGAGATAGAGTCCGGGCCTGCAAAGCTCGATGCCGACGGGCAGTCCGTTGCCGACGTGAAAGCCGAGCTTGACAAGGAAAAGGAAGCACTTGACGCCAAGGCAGAGGAGCTTTCGGTCTATGAGGACATTGCCGAAAAGGTCGAGCGCAGCCGCGAAAGCCTTATCGACGAGGGCTACGGCACGGCAGAGCGCACAACGGAAGAGCTTCTAAGCTCCGCCGGCAAGCACGAGAGCGCACTGCACCGTGATTATCTCAAGGCGCTTATATCCTTCATTGTAACTTACGCCGCGCACCTGCTTGCAGTTGCCGCCGCAGCGGCAGCGCTCATACTATTGAGCAAAAAGCAAACCTCGCGAGCATTTAAGCTTGCCGCCATCGGCGCCGCCTTGGGCGCCGTGAGCGTAGTTGCCTCGCTTGTCTACGGCGATATCGACACCCTCGCTTTCGCAGCCACCGTCCTCGCCGCCCTCGGCGTCGGCCTTTCGATCGGCATAAACGCGGAAGAATGATCTCAAATAATATAAAGCAATCCCTCCGGCTCCGCCGGAGGGGTTGTTCGTTCTTATCACTGGCGCTTCATTTGGCTCAGAAAGGCCAGAACCGAGAAAATGACGGCAGCGGCGGCGTAAGCTATGACCCACGCGAGATCCGGCCAGATATCCGCAAAGCTTCCTGCGTAGGCGGCCTGCTCCACTCTCACCGCGTGGCAGAACGGCAGCAGCTCAGCTGCTGCTTTGAACGCACCGCCCACAAGCTCAAGGTCAAACCATATGCCCGACAGCCACGCGGTGAGGTTTGTCAGCAGCGCACCGCATATGCCGCCGACCTGCTTTACGCTCAGCACACTGCCGCACAGAAGTCCGAGTGCAATGAAAAACACCGAGGCCGGAATTATCATGAGCACCGACCACAGGACGTTCACCGTCACCTCAAGGCCGAGGAAAAACGCCGTTACAAAGCACACTGCAGCCTGGCACAGAGCTATCGGCAGCAGCGGCAAAGTATAGCCGAAAATGAAATCGGCAGCCGTGAGCGGCGTTGTATAAAGCCGCTGCAAAAGCGCGCTTTCGCGATCCTTTGCGATGAGCGTTGCCGCAAAAAGCGTCATGAACGACAGGCCGAACACGGTCATACCCGGTGCAAGATTCTCGATCTCAAACATTGAAACCGGAATGTTCGCCTGGATCGCCGACAGCAGCAGGATAAGCACCACCGGAAAGCCGAGTCCAAAGCCGAGGTTTACGGGATCGCGCAGTATCTCCTTTGCCGTGCGCGAGGAGAATGTGAGCATTTTCATTTCCCCTCCCCCTTTACTATCGCAACGAACGCATCCTCGAATTTTTCTTTTCCGGCAAGGGCTTTTAGCTCGTTGGCCGTGCCGAGGGCCAGCAGCTTTCCGCCGCGCATGATCCCGACACGGTCGGACAGCTCCTCGGCTTCCTCCATATAGTGTGTTGTGAGTATTATCGTCTTTTTGCCCTTGAGCGCGCGCACGGTATCCCACAACTCGCTGCGCGCAATGACATCAAGGCCGAGCGTCGGCTCGTCGAGGAACAGTATCTTAGGGTCGCCGGTGAGCGCCATTGCTATGCTGAGCCTTCTCTGCCAGCCGCCGGAGAGCTTACCGGCCTTGCGCTCTTTTGCCTCGCCGAGCTTAAACTCTTCGCACAGCGCCTGCGCCCGCACGCGCGTTTTATCCTTTGAAAGCCCGTGCACGCCGCACATAAGCTCGAGGTTTTCCATAACCGTCAGGTTCGGCGCAACTGCCGTCTCCTGCGGCGATACTCCTATGATGCGCTTCACCTCACCCGGCTGAGAAGCTATGCTTTTTCCGTCGAGGAACGCCTCGCCGGACGTGGGCGAGGTCAGGCACGAGAGCATTTTTATCGTCGTCGTTTTGCCCGCTCCGTTTACGCCGAGCAGCGCAAACAGCTCGCCTTGACGAACGCTCAGCTCAAGACCGTCAACGGCGGTCACGTCCTTATATTTTTTCGTTAGCTTTTTTATCTCTATCGCATTCATTTTTCGTTTCCTCCGCACCAGCGCGCTTTCAATCCTTCGTATACGTCGGTCAGAGTGCGGCTAACATACTCCTCTTCCCAGTCGAGGTAGCCCGTGACTATCATCGTCGCAATGCCGTGGACGAATATCCACATCTCAAGATGGAAAAGGCGCGCCTGCTCCTCTCTCAGCCCGGTATTTCGGGATATGAGCGCTATGATATCGTCAAGGCTCTCGTCCTCGGTCTCGGTAGTTTCGTCCGTCCTGTCGCGCATAAACAGCAGCTTGAACAGCTCTTTTTCCTTCCGTGCGAATGCGATGTAGGCCATACCGCTGGCCTTATACGGCGGATATGCTCCGCGCATCATCTCGGCATACAAAAACTTCTGATACTCGGCGTTTGCCGCGCGCACGACCTCATCCTGCACCTTCTGCATATTCTCAAAAAGGCCGAACACCGGCTTTGCGGACGAACCTAGCTCCGCCGCAAGGCTCCTTGCCGTGAGCGCTGCCATTCCGCCCCGCCGCACGATATCCAGCGCCGCGGCAATTATCTCCTCGCGCGAAAACTTCACTCTCGGCGGCATTATTATCACTCCTTTTTATGCAACATGCGTTGCGCAACGTGTGTTGTTATTATAGCACAGTCTGCGCCCTTGTCAATGTTAACAGACAGTTTGTTGACAATATTTTTATATGATATAAAATAGTGCTGTCGGAGGTGAGGCACGATGAAGAAAAACAGGCAGGAAGAGGACGAGGAGATCCGCCGCGCAAAGGCAAACATACGCACGGGGTTTATCATCGCCGTTATAGTCATTGCCTTGCTCGCGGTCATTGCCTTTGCAATGGTCGGGCTTATGAGCGCCGTCACATCCTTTCCGGATATGGGCACCTCGGTGATACCTGATGCGAACACAATAATCAATGCGCAAATATAAAAAGCTCGGCAGGCTCTCGCCTGCCGAGCTTTTTTCTGCAATTTCTATCAGTAATTTTCCATCATTTCGCGCGAGTCCATGTCGCCGTTTTCGGCGGCTATGCGATACCAGCGCATAGCTTCATCGCGGTTTTGCTTAACACCGCTGCCGATTGCGTAACAGTCGCCCGTCATACGCATGCAGTCAACGTCGCCGAGCTCTGCGGCTTTTTTGAACATCTCAAAGGCCTTTTTCGGATTTTCCTTAACGCCGAAGCCGTTATAATAGCAGCCGCCGGCAAGGCGCATTGCGTCAACATTGCCGTTTTCGGCCGAGAGCTTCATCCAGCGGAAGGCCTCCGACGGATTGGCAGCCGTTCCCTCGCCGTTTGCATAGCACACGGCAAGATCATGCTGCGCATCGGGATGACCCATTTCGGCCGCATTTTTGAACCATTCAAACGCCGCCTGCGGATTGCGGAAGGTGCCCTCGCCGCGATCGTGGTTGAGCGCGGTTTTATACATTGCGTCAACAACTCCTGCCTCGGCGGCACGCTTGAAGCGCGCGAACGCCTCGGTGGGGTCCTTTTTCGTTCCGAAGCCCTGCTCGGAGCACAGTGCACAGATATACATTGCCTCTATATCATCGGCATTGGCGGCAGCCAGCGCCCATTTATAGCACTCTTTTTCGTTCTTCGACGTGCCGACGCCCTTTTGATAGCAAACGGCCAGGTTGAGCATTGCCTTGACATGGCCAAGCTCGGCAGCACGCTTTAAAAGCTCAAACGACTTTTTCTCATCAAGCTTTGCAAAGCTCACGCCGCCGCGGAAAAGCACCTCCGGCAGCATGTCGGCCTCGACGCAGCCGAGGGCTATCGCCTCGTCGTAATAAGCCGCTGCGGCAGGATCATCCTCCTGCTCGTAAGCCGAGGCGGCTTTTCTGCGCAGCTGCATGCTCTTTTCCTCGTTGGAAGCGTCAGCTCCCATTATCCTTTCAATGTCGGCAAAAACATCCTCGAGCTTCATCTTTTTATACTCAGCCATGGCGCACCTCACTTATCGTTTGTGGCAACGGAGTATTCCGCGGCAGCCACCGTGCCGTCATCGCCGGCCTGAAGCCTGAACAGGGTTGAGCCGACGGTGAACTTATAGGTATCGCCCGACTGAGCATACTCGATGCCGTCCATGAGCGCGAGCGCTTCGTCGATCTTCATGCCGATCTTCACTCCCTGCGGTGTCGAAACGGTGTCATCGGCAATGGTTATGCCGGTTATGCGCTCGGTTCCGTCAACGTCGTTTACCAGAATTTCAAAACCGTCATAATAATAGAACTTGTCCTTGCCCTGATACGCGCAGCTGTTGGATTCAAAGGTGCTGTCAGGCTCGCCGAGCGCGGACAGGACATCCGCGGCAGGATCGAGAATGCCGAACTTCACCTCGCCCGAAGCATAGTAAAGCTCACCGTAATCGGGAGTGTACTTGGCGGTTTTGTTGGCATCGTTGTCGCTGCTGCCGCCGTCGTTTCCGCAGGCGCAAAGCGCGAAAACGCACAAAACGGCAAGGATAATTGCAATAAACTTTTTCATTTTTCGTCCCCCAGTGTCCAGCTTTTAAGATAGCCGTATTCCTCAAGCTCTGCCTTCTGTGCGGCAAGAAGCCCATAATACGCATTGCATTTATTTTCCCAATCCGCGGCTATGGTTTCATCCTCACTGCGGTCCGGAACTCCGTAGCGCTCGGCGAGGATCTCCGCGAAGTAGCGCGAGAGCTTTTCCGCACCGTAGATATTCAGATGCAGTCCGGCATCATAAGTATCCGTCTGCATATCGATGCCGATATCGTCCGACACGTTCAGCAGATTAATGTAATCAAGGCCGTGCTCGGCGGCGTAATCGATTATCTGCTCATCCCACTGATCGTACCAGTGCGGCCACAGGCTCGGCGATTTTATAAGAATGAGCGTTGCCCCGTTAGCATCGCACAGCTTCTGCATTTTGTCAAGGTATTCCCAGCATGTGTCGCCTATCGTGTAGTCGTCCAGCACCGGCGCCGTCGGCAGCTTTGTCATAGGCTCAACGTCTGCGCGCATGAGGTAGCCTGCGATCGTCACCGGGTCTCGGCTGAACGCGTATTCAAAATCCTCGCTCGTCAGCTCCGACCAGCGCGAATGATAGCGCAGGAAGGGGATAAGGTAGCTTATCATATCCTCATTCTCGGTCATGGAGGCCTTTATCGCATCAAGCTTATGCTTTGAAAGCGGCATACCGTCAAGCGTCATGCGATTGTACGCCTCGCTCTGCGGAGCGTCATACTTCATCGACTGGACATTGTACACAACGACCTTCGGGCTTTCGCGCTCGAACACTTCTTCAAGCAGATAGTACGACTGCCAGATAAGCTGCTGCGCCGAGCCTCGGATGTAGCTCGTTATGCCATGTTCCTCCCACATTGTTACGGGTGAAAAGTTCTCGTACACCTCGCAGTCGCCGACAAATATCACATCGTGCGAGTTTTCTTCATTATAATACTCCTGCGTCATCGCGCCCTCGAGAACGCCGGACATGTATTTCGGCTCGGTTATCCTGCCAAGCAACCATACTGCGGCGCACAGCAGAACCGCGAAAACAGCAAGGCAGATCATATGCAGTTTTTTATTGCTTTTTTTGCTCATTTGCTTCCTCAGAACTGGTTATAGATAAACTGCGTTGCATCGTATCCCACACCGTACGCGCCGAAGGTCAGGACCGCAACGGCAAGGACGAAGAACACGGCATAGCACAAAGCAGGCTTTTCCCACAGTACCTCGCGCACGCTGCCGTGCTTTTCCTGAACGCAGGAAACGGCAAACATGATAACAACACCGACTGCGGCGATTATATAGTCTGCACCCGTAAGTCCAAGCTGCAAAAGCGCGCCGGAGAATACCTCGCCCCAGTTAAAGTCCGTAAACACCGTACCGAGCGCGCGGAATGACACCGCAACATCGCGGTAGCAGTCGAGAACGCGCAGCGAGCACATGAGCAGGAACGTTCTGAGCGTTTCAAACACCCTGTAGCCAAAGCCTGAGACGAGCCTTTCGTGCTTTGCGCGGAAGCGCTGCGACACGGGCTTAAACTCCTCGGCAAGCAGAATGAAGAAGGCGTTAAGAAGTCCCCAAACGACAAAATTCCATGCGGCACCGTGCCACAGACCGGTGAGAAACCACGTCACTATCGTCGAAACATACACCGACAGCTTTCTTCCGAAGCCGTCGGATATTTTTTTGCGCGCAGATTTTGAAAGCTTCAGAAGCCACGGCGCGACCGAAAGCGGATAGAAGATATAGTCCTTGAACCATGTGCCCATGGAGATGTGCCACCTACGCCAATATTCGGCGATATTGCGCGAAAAATACGGACGGATGAAGTTCTCCTTCACCTTTATTCCAAGTACCTGCGCAACACCGATGGTTATGTCTATGCCGCCGGTGAAGTCGGCATAAAGCTCGGCTGCATACAAAACGGCGCCGATGAAAACATACGCGCCCGTGTACGTCAACGGATCGCCGCACAGCGCTGTGACCGCAACAAGCAGCCTGTCGGCAATGACGAGCTTTTTGAAATAGCCCCAAAGAATGCGCTGAAGGCCGAAGGATATCTGCTTAAAGTCGGCCTTATGCTCGGCAAAAAGCGTGTCCTTCAGGTCGCCGAAGCGCGAAATGGGGCCCTGAATGAGCAGCGGAAAGAATGATGTGAACAGCGCAACGCGCAGGATATTCTTTTCCGGCTCGACCTTTTCCCAGTAGACGTCGATCACATAGCTGACGGTCTGGAAGGTGTAGAACGATATGCCGAGGGGGAGCACCCAATCGACCGCCGCAATATCGGCAGAAAAAAGTGCGTTGACATTTGTTATAAGGAAGTTTGTGTACTTAAGCGCTGCAAGTATGCCGAGGTCGGCAACGAGCGCCAGCACAAATATTACCTTGCGGCGCTTTTCACACTGCTTTTTGTATGCCTTGCGCTCTGCGCGCTCAAGCGTCTTGCCCTCATCGGATTTAAGGAACGACTTCTGCTTTGCAAGCGACGCACCCATGAGGTTCGTCGCCGCCCATGAGACGACAACAGTTGCCGCCATGAAGCACAGGCCCTTCCACCCGGCGCAGGCGTAAAACACAATGTCCGCAGCAAGAAGCAGCAGCCATTGGAAGCGCTTCGGTATGAGATAATACAGTACAAAAAGTACCGCCAGAAAGGCTATGAAGCCATAGGACGTAAACAGCACGGCTTATTCGTCAAGCAGGCGGTTTACCATGTTGAGCATGGCCTCGGCGGAGTTGAAGTTTTCGGGCACGATATCGCGCGCCGGAATGGTGATATCAAAAGCGTCCGACAGCTCGGCGATTATCGTTACGATATCGAGGCTTTCAAGGATGCCGTCGTCGATGAGCGTAGTGCAGTGCTCAAAATCAGCGTCAAGGCCGAGGCCGTTTAATATATCGAGTATCTCTTCCATGGCTTATATCTCCATATCTTTAAGTGAATTTCGGTCTATCTTGCCGTTTTCCAGAAGCGGCAGAGCGTCGAGCCGTTTTATTTTCGACGGCAGCATATATCGCGGCAGCATAGACCGCAGATATTTGCCGAGCGTCTTTTCATCGGCAGTGCCCATGTAGAACATCAGCAGCTTGCCCTTTTGCTTATCGAACATGCAGCACGAGCGCACAACGCCCTCGCAGCCGTCGGCACAGGCTTCGATCTCGCCAAGCTCGACGCGGTGACCCATGTTCTTTATCTGATGATCCTTGCGCGAAACGAACACAAGCTCGCCGCGCTCATTGAGTCGGCCAAGGTCGCCAGTGCGGTAGATAAGCTCGGGATAGTGCTTATTGAGAGGATTTTGAGTGAACGCCGCCGCGGTGCGCTCGGGATCGTCAAAATATCCGTGCGTGAGCGCCGTGCCCCGGATGCATATCTCGCCCGTTTCGCCGGATGCGGCCTCGGTATCGTCCTCGCGCAGGAGCATGAAGCCCGTGTTGTCAAACGGCCGTCCGACAGGGATAGGCTCGCCGTCGGAAAAGTCGCGGTCAACGACATAGTAAAACGACATGCCCGTTGCCTCGGTCGGGCCGTAGAGGTTAATAAACCTCGCACCGGGGCAGGCCGACTGCCAAAGCTGCAATTGCTTTACGGGGAAAACCTCGCTTCCGAAGCACACGGTGCGCATATATTGCGGTTTAATGTCCTCAAACGCGCCAAGGCCGGATATGATCGTCAGCGCCGAGGCCACCCAGCACAGCGTGTTGACCCTGTGCTCGTTTAAAAACTCCACCGCCTTTATCGGCGAAAGGAACATGCTCTGCTTCATAAGGTAAGCGGTCGAGCCGCATTTTATGACCGACAGCAGCTCCTTCATGCAGGCATCGACATAAAGCGGCACCTGCATTGCAAAAACGCTCTCCTCGTCCGCACCGATAACCGGACACAGTGCGTTTGCATAGTCTATAAGCGCCCTGTGGCAGCCGGTGACTCCCTTGGGAACGCCTGTGCTGCCGGAGGTAAAGACGATGTACGCCGGGTCTGTGTCGATGCATTTTGCGCGAACAGCTGCCAGCGCCGCGGCGTTTTCATCGGCAGCAAAAAGCTCGGATGCATTCATAACGCTGCCCTCCGGCGAGAGCTTTTCGGCAAGCTCCCTTGAAGCCTCGTCGCATATAACGGCGCGCGGCGAAAGCCGCTCAAGTATCATTTGCAGCCTGTAAAGCGGCATGGACGCATCCAGCGGAACATAATAGCACCCGGCATAGAGCACCGCGAAAAACGCGGCTATCGTTTTCGGCGCTTTTTTCATGAACACCGCAACTGGCTCGTTTTTAAGCCCTCCGGCGATCAGTGCGCTTCCTCCGGCGCGCGAAAGATGCGCAAGCTCGGCAAAGCTCAGGCTCTCCTCGCCGTCGGAAAAAGCGGTCTTATCGCCGCAAACGGGCGCTGTTTTTTCTAAAAATTCAAGTACGTTTTTCATTTTCAGCTCATTGAATACGGCGTTGTTTCAAGCGGCGGATACAGTGTCGTGTCAAAGCGCCAATACTGCACGCTGTATTTTACAAGCTCCTCGCTTGTTTTCATGAAGCATCTCAGGTGCTCGGGGCCGACATTGCAGGTATCGAAGTGATACCAGCCCGTGCCGAGGTTCACAAGGCACCAGAAGTGCTGCGTTTTGCCGTTTAAGCGCTCAACGCTGAGCACCTGGCAATCTATCTTCTGCAAAAGCGCATAGCTTGCCGAATAGAAGGTGAAGCAGTCGCCCACACCCTCGGTCAGGCCGCGGTAAGCCTCGCTCTTCCAGTCGGTTTTGTCGGACGTGCCGGTGTAGATGATATTGCTGTAGCAGTAATCGAATATCGCATACGCCTGCTCGGGCACGCTCATATCTTCGGTTATGATCTCCTTGAGGACCTTGTCAACGACCTCATCGAGCTTTGCGTCGTCGATCTTTTTCTCGACGAAGGTGTATTTTACCGTAACGCTCGAGGTGTTGCCCTCGTGGTCGGTCGCCGTGTAGGTAACGTCGTAGGTGCCGGCGGTTTTTGCATCGACCTTGGACTTATCAACCTCGATCTCCGGCTCGGGATCGGCGTTATCCTCGGCAAAGACCTCTTTAAAATAGGACACAGCTTCGCCGACATAGCAGTATCTGTCGCGCGCGGCATAGATAACGGGCGCTGTTGTATCGGGAGCTATGATCGCCTTTGCATCGACCGTGATCTCGTTTCCGGCGCGGTCGGTGAGCACGATCTGAACATCCTGCTCGCCCTCAACGCTCCAGTCGGGCTCGTTTACGAATTTCGCCGTGACCTTGGACATGTCCGCAACATTGGTCACAAACTTTATCGGCTCGCAATAGTAGCCGGTGCTGCACTGGCAGTCGATGCCCTCGGCAGTGGGAGCAACGGTGTCTTTTATCACAACGCCGACATTGATCTTCTCGTCGTCTTTTGCGAAGACCATCGCGTGTGCGCCGAGGCTTGTGCGCTCGAACGGCTCGCTTTCCATCTTGTATCCGGCATAGTCGCTGCCAAGCGCCGCGAGCACGTCGCTTTCCGTGATCATATCCGTCGATGCCTCAAGCTCGGCTATCGCATCGCAGACGATGATCTTGCCCGTTTTCTCCGAGCTGTTTCCGGCTTCATCGGCAGCCTTTATTCCGCAGGAGACCGTTCCTGCCTTCGACAGCACCGGCTCGGAGGTGAATTCATAGCTCACAGCGGTCGCGTCGCCGCCGCTCAGGGCAAGGTCCTTGGCCTCTATCTTGCCGCCGACGAGCACCGCCGCCGGAACGATGTCCGGGTCGGGAGCCGTTGTATCGACTATGCGCAGGGTCGAGGTAAAGGTCTTTCCGTCAAACTCGGCCTTGACCTCGTAGTCGCCGAGCTTATCCCATGTGATGTCGTTAAGATCGGTCACAAGCTTTGCATCCTCGCGCTCTACGGCCATGAAGTCCTTAAGGCTCGGGCGCGGCTGACCTGCCTCGTGCTCGAGAACATCGACAAGACCGAGCACCTTGACCGTAAGCTTGACGCTGCGGCTGTTTCCGCAGGCATCCTCAAGCTTTATGCTGCAATCGTACGCTCCGGCAGTGCCGTAGGTCGGCTCTTTCTCCCACGTTGCGGTGACCTTCGACGCATCCTTTATCTCGCCCAGAGCCGTCTCGGGGTCGAGCGATTTATCGTCGATGGTTATCTGGGCCTCGGTTGTATCGGTAGTCGGGGCCTTCGTGTCGCGCACGATAAGAAGCTCCGGGCGAACCTTGCCGCCGCTTTTGACCTTTAATATATAGGTACCTTCCTTGCTCGTGCTGACATTGGCATCGCCAACATAGCTTGCGTCCGCGCCGTCTTTCATGAACGCCGACGCCGCCGGTGCCCCATCGCCGAGCTCGGCTTTGAGGTACATGTGCCGTCCGCCGTAAACGACAAACACGAAAAGCGCCGCAATGATCGCAAGCGCCGCGATCACGCACAGGGCTATGACCATGCCCTTTTTGCTCTTTTTGCCGCCGCGCCGCCCGTTTTTGCCGGGCTTGGAATGCTTTCCGCCGCGGCTTTTCTTCTCCGTCTGAGTTATTTCCTCAGCCGGCATTTCGTCTAAAACATTAGTTTCATCCATATATCAATGCCTCCGTAAGGTACATTTCGACAAATACATATAATAACACACATTTTTCTTATGCTCAATGCCTTTTTTATTAACAAAAAGCCGTTGAAATGCCAATTATATAGTGGTATATTATGCGCAAATGCTCTTTTATCACAAAAGGAGAGATATATGAAAAGAATAGTTGCATTTTTACTGTGCCTTGTCATGGCATTTTCGCTGTGCGCATGCAAGGGCAACGAGCCGGAACCAACGGCTCAGCCGACAGCGCAGCCCACTCCCGAGGAAAGCTACGCTCCCGTGAGCTTCCGCAATCACGGCAAGCAGAGCACCGTCACGGCGCTTCCGCAGAAGGTCGTTACGGCAGGCCCCAACTGCACCGAGGTTTTCTGTGCGCTCGGCCTTGCCGATAAGGTCATCGGCAAGTGCATGGAAAATCATTCGCTGGGCGCTCTGCCTGAATACGCCGACGCCGTTGAAAGCATACCGACACTCAGCATAGGCTATCCTACGGCGCAGCAGATAATCGACAGCGGTTGCGATCTTCTCTACGCAAGCTCTTGGATATTTGACGACGACCTGACCGTGGCTCAGCTCGAAAAGGCCGGGATCACCGTCTATGTCAGCGAGGCTGAGACCATTGAGGCCGTGTGGCAGGAAATGCGAGATCTTGCAAAGGTGTTTAATGTTGAAAACATTGAGGAGATCGTCAGCGAGCAGAGCACTCGCCTTGAAGCGGTGACCGATAAGCTCGGCGAGATAACCGAACCGAAAACGGTATTCGTGCTCGACAGCTTCATCGGCGAAAAGCTCTACACCGCAGGCAGTTCAAACATCGAGTCGGCTTACATCACCGCCGCCGGCGGCACAAACGCTTTCGGCGAGATATCAAAGGCGTGGGACGCGGTCGAGCCGTCGGCCGTGGCCGTGGCCGATCCCTGGTGCATCATCATCCACGACTATGAGGGCTCAAGCTATGACGAGAAGGTTGCCGCACTGAAGGCCGATCCGCAGCTTTCGCAGCTCGACTGCGTTAAAAACGAGCGCTTTGTGCGCCTTTCGCTTGAAGATGCAATGCCAGGCATGCGCTGCGCCCCGACCGTCGAGGCCATCGCCCAGGTCCTGTATCCCGATATGTTTTAAATGAAAATCCCGAGGTCAATGACCTCGGGATTTTTTCGTTATTTGGGTATCTTTCGAGTATTCTTTTTATCATTTATCACGGCTTTGAGATTCAGGGAATACCACGGGCGCGCAGAAGTCCACTCAAGTCCGACCCGGCGCGAGGTGTAAGCTTTGAATTTTTCATCCGCCTTGGGATTGAGGGTTTTCTTTTCGACTATGTACGCAAGCTGCGGCGTAGCAAAAAAGAAAAAATAATCGGTATCCTCAATGAGCCTTATCATATTGTCATATCCGAGCCTGTTCGTATCGCTTCCGGCGACGATATCAAAGCCCTTATCGTCAAAGCTGTATTTTGACGTACCGAATTTCCCGTCCATTGCTGCGATAAGCTTATCCGCATCGCTTTTCGGAACGACTCCCGGCAGCGTGATGACCCAGCAGCCTATAACCCCGACAACAATAGACGCAACGCCCTTGGTAAGTCCGCACACGGCAAGCACAATGAGCGCAAGGCCAAGCAGAACGATGAGTATCTGATTTTTCTTTTTGAACGCGGAATACTGAACCTTGCAGAAGGCCTTGATTGCATTTTCGTTATACACCGCCCTGCCGCTGAAAGCGCAGGGCTTTTTTTCTGCTGTTTTTTCGTTCATTGCATTAATACTTGGTGTTGACCAATTCCTTTTCGATTTTGAAGAAGCCGTCGGCCGTGTCCGGCTTTTTAAGCGCTATCATCGTATAGAGCACATCGACTATCGCCATCTGCGCGATACGCGACGACAGCGCAACGCGGCGATAGCGAGTTTCGTTCGAGGCCGTGTGCAGCGCGATCGTAGAGATATCCGCAAGCGGCGAGCGTCCGACATTTGTGAGCGATATGACCGCAGCTCCGCCTTCAAGCGCTATCTCCGCGGCATGAACAACGTCGCGCGAGCTGCCCGAGTGGCTGACGGCAAACAGCACATCCCCCTTTTTGAGAAACGACGAGCATATAACCTGAAGATGATTATCCGAATATGCCGTCGCATTAAGGCCGAGGCGCATCAGCTTATGCTGGATATCCTCGGCGATGGCGTGTGAGTTGCCAAGGCCGCATATGCAGATGCGGTTTGCGCCAAAGAGCATGTCCGCCGCGCGCTCGAGCATTCCGCCGTCCTGGAGCCTGTAAGTGTAATTGAGCGTATGCAGTATGCCCTGAAACACCTTTTCGACTACAACATTTGTAGGGTCGCCGGCTTCGATCTCTTCATTTACGCTTTGCAGCGGCGTAACTATATCCTGCGCAAGAGATATCTTCAGGTCCTGATAGGAGCTGCTGCCTATCTTCTGGCTTGCGCGGATGACCGTTGCATCGCTCACGCCGCTCTTGGCCGCAAGCTCGGACACCGAAAGATAGATGACCTCCTCCGGATGCTCGATTATATAGTCGCACACAAGAAGCTCCGCCTTGCTGAGATTTTCGCGCATTGATTTAATTTTCAGCAGCATCGCCGGAGTTTGCTTTTTATCCATTGCCGCCCCTTCTTCCATACAATTTGATAAATCACTGCTATACATATTAAATATTGTATTAAATATAACAAATTCTCGAATTTTTTTCAAGTACCGTCAAAAGATAAGTGGAAAATTAATTTTCGTTTCTGAAATATTATTTCAGAAATAATAATTCACAAAATATACTGTCTGTTTTTGTGCAAAATCGTCAAAAATGAGCGAATACGCAAAAATTTGTTGAAAATACAGCGTTTTGGAATTAGAATGGCAATAACAACAGGCACGGTAACGTTTTTGACACTCGTTCATGCTGTGTCAAGTTCTGAAATTTTATTTCAGAAATTTTTATCCGCAAACCCCATAAATCATGCCGTTGCAAGCCAAACGGCGCGCACGGCCTGTAAAGAGAGAAAAAGAACAAAACACAATAGGAGGTAATGTATGAAAAAGTTTATAGCTCTCTTACTTTCCCTGGCAATGGTTCTGTCCCTGTGTTCTCTGACCGCTTGCGGCAAGCGCGGCGGCGAGGACGACACCAACAAGGAAGGCGAGACTGCCGACGCGAAGTACACCCTGACCATCGGCCACGTCTACACCGAGGACTCCATCGAGCACAAGCAGATGGCCAAGATCAAGGAGCTCGTTGAAGAGAAGACCAACGGCGCATGCCAGGTCAAGATCTTCGCAAACGAGCAGCTCGGCGACGAGCAGAACATCGCAGAGCAGTGCGTCACCGGCGCATGCGACATGGGCTTCTCCGAAGGCTCCGTTTGGGCAACCGTTACAAACAAGCCCGAGTTTGCAGTATTCGGCCTGCCCTTCCAGTACAGCAACATTGACGCCGCGAAGGAAGTCACCGCAAACCTCATCCGTCCCGAGCTTAACAAGATCGCAGACGGCACCGGCCTGTACGTTCTCGGCAACGTTTACTCCGGCTTCCGTCACATGCTCAGCGTCAAGTCTCCCATCAAGACTCTTGACGACCTCAAGGGCATGAAGATCCGCGTTCCTAACGCTACCATTTACGTTGACATGTTCAAGGACATGGGCGCAAACCCGACCACCACCGCTTTCTCCGAGACCTATCAGGCTCTTCAGCAGGGCGTTGTTGACGGCTGCGAGTGCGACCTTGCAAACATCGTTCAGCAGAACTGGATGGAAGTTAACAATTACATGTCCTACACCTATCACCTTGCAGCGATGAACGTCATCTGCATGAACCAGGAAAAGTGGAACAGCTTCCCCGAAGATATCCAGAAGGCCATCCAGGAGGCAGTCATCGAGTCCGAAGCTTACTGCTTCGAGCTTCGCGCAACTTCCGATCAGGATAACATCGCCGCCATCGAGAAGGCCGGCGTTGAGATCTACGAGATGCCTCAGACCGAGATCGCAAGAATGAAGGACGCATGCCAGCCGATATATGACGAATTCATCGGCTACGGTCTCGGCAATCTGCTCGACTCTATCGCATCCTACAGCAAGTAATCAAAAAGCCACCACACAGCACTTAAAAACCGCAGTACCATAGTTAGCCCGGCTAACTATGGTGCTGTTTAAAAACTTAGGAGGAAACAATGCTTAACGTTTTAAAGAAGATTGATAAAAGCATTGAATGGGTCCAGTTAGTTATGTGCTGCATCATAATGTTCGCCATCATGTGGCTTACATTTGCGATGGTATTCTGGCGCTATGCCCTCAACAACTCCATCGTATGGGCGGAAGAAATTCTTCGCTACATCATGATCTGGGGTGTTCTCGTGGGCGCCGGTCTTACAACAAGGGAAGATCAGCACGTCAGTATGGACATACTTCAGGGCGCATTTGCGCGCTGGCCCAAGCTGCGCGCCGCGCATTATCTTATCACTCGAATCATCGTTTTCGGATTCATGATCTATCTCATCGGCCCCTCGCTTGAGCTTATCGAGCGTGCAGGCAACTCGACCGCGACTTCGGTCGTATGGCTGCCGAAATCGGTCATCTATGCCTCATTTGTAGCAGGCATAATTTCGGTCAATCTGAGCCTTCTCGGCCAGGTTCCGCGCAAGGTTTACAACATCATCCACGGAATAGAAAGCGACGAGCTTCTGCTTGAAGCTCAGGCCATGGCCAAGGAATTTGACCGCGAGCTTGAGGCAGAGGCCGCTAAGGATAGCGACGACAATGCCGATAACGTCGGCAAGGACGGAGGTAAGAAAGAATGATACAAATCACGATCATCACACTTATCTGCTGCCTGCTGTTCGGCGTCCCCATCGCGTTTGCCATCGGCATAGCCGGTACGGCCGGACTTTACTTCGGCAGCACCGCGCCTATGTTCATGGTCGTAAAGCAGTTTTTTGAAGGCATAAACTCCTTCTCGTACATGGCTATTCCCCTGTTCATCCTCGCCGGTGCGATCATGGGCAAGGGCGGCATATCCAAAAGGATAGTCAACTTCGCCTCGGCCATTCTGTCATGGCTGCGCGGCGGTACCGCAATAACCACAGTCGGTGCGAGTATGATCTTCGCTGCCGTCTCCGGCTCCGGCGCCGCGACCATAAGCGCCATCGGCGGCATCACCGTTCCCGAAATGCTCAAAAAGGGCTACAGCCGCGGCTTCACCGCAGCAATGAGCGCAGGCGCAGGCTCGCTCGGCCCGATCGTCCCGCCGAGCGTCGATATGATCGTTTTCGGCTGCATAACGGGCTTTTCGATTTCGCGTCTGTTCGTCGGCGGCATTATTCCCGGCTTTATCATCGGCCTGAGCCTGATGATCTACTGCTACATTTACGCAAAAAAGCGCAACATCGACTACGGCGGAAAATTCCGCGGCAAGGTCGTTTGGGCTGCGTTTAAAGACTCCATCTGGGCGCTGCTGATGCCCATTATCATCATCGGCGGCGTTATGGGCGGCATCTTCACAGCAACCGAGGCCGGCGCGGTCGCCTGCGTATACGGTCTTATCGTTTCGGTATTCGTGTACAAGTCCATGAGCTTTAAGGATCTGATAAACGTCCTGCGCTCGGCGTCCGTCAACATGGCAATGGTCATGATGATCATCGGCTTCTCCTCGATCTTCTCTTACATTTTCGCACTTGAGGGTATGGGCCAGAAGATCGTTGACTTCATGCTGAGCATCACAACAAGCCCCACGGGTCTGTTCTTCCTTGTAATCGCGTTCATGGTCGTAATAGGCTGCTTCATGGAATCGCTTGCAGCGCTGCCCATCATCCTGCCTATCATTTATCCCATGTTCGCCTCTTTGGGCGTAAACCTCAACCAGCTCGGCGTTGTTTTCGCACTGAGTACCGTTCTCGGCGGTCTTACGCCTCCTGTCGGCATATATCTGTTCCTCTCCATGAACCTCACAGGCTCCAAGATGAGGGACACCGTTTTGCCGCACATGCTGATCGTCATCGGCATTATGCTTCTTGTTATCGTGCTGTGCATCCTGCTGCCGATCCCGCAGTTCCTGCCCGATCTGGTATTCGGCGCAGCAACCTGATTTTGATCTCATTATTACATATCGGAGGATCCTGAAATGAAACTTGAAAGAAGTCATGAGCTTTGGGAAGAGGGCAAAAAATATATGCCCAGCGGCGTTTCCGCCGGCGGACGAGTCAACGTTGCCTGCGGCATGCCCCATTACATCGACCACGCCGAGGGCGCTCGCCTTTACACCGTTGATAATCAGGAGTTTATCGATTATCACGGCGGCTCGGGCGCGTCAATGTTCGGCCACAAGCATCCGCGCATTCAGGCAGCTCTTGAAGAATGCATCGAAAAGGGCTTTCTGATGAATTACGACACGGAAAAGACGATAGAATTCGCGAAGAATTTTACCAAGCTCGTTCCCACTGTCGAAAAGTTCAGACTTCTTAACTCAGGTACCGAATCTACCATGGCCGCGATACGCATCGCGCGCGGCTACACTGGCAAAGACATCGTAATAAAGCTCGACGGCCACTTCCATGGCATGCACGAGATGGTATGGTACAACCACAACAACTATCCTCCCATCGTTGACGGCGTGTGCGAAACGGTGCCCGACAGCGCAGGAATCCCCCGCGCATTCACAGACCTTATAAAGGTCGCAGAATCAAACAATCTCGAAGCCGTTGCAAAGCTTGTTGAAAAATACAAGGGCAACGTCGCAGCTATCATCATCGAGCCGATATGCTTTAACATGGGCTGCTCGATGATGAAGCCCGAGTTTGTGCGCGGCATACGCGAAATATGCGACGCAGAGGGCATCTGCATGATAATGGACGAGGTGATCACCGGTCTGCGCTTCCGTCCGGGCAGCGCGGCAGGCTTCTACGGCGTGCAGCCGGACATAACCACCTTTGCAAAGGCTCTCGGCGGCGGCGCTTCGATATCGCTCGTCGGCGGCAAGGCCAAAGTCATGGATATCTGCTCGCCCGGCGGCATAGTCGGCGTATCCGGCACCTACAGCGGCAATCAGCTCGGCGTGTACGCGGCAAACGCATGCGTCAGCATGGCGCTCGAGGACGGCTTCTATGACCACATCGAGGCATTCGGCTCTAAGCTTTTCTCCGGCATGGAGGATCTTATGAAAAAGCACGGCCTGCCCGGCCATGTAAGCAGCCTCGGTGCAAGATTTGCTATCTACTGGGGCTATGAAGACCGCGAGACCGACTATGATCTGCGCGCATCTCAGAAACTGTTCAGACGCGATCTGGCAAACGCTTTTATTAACGGCGCGCTCGACCGCGGCCTGTACTTCCACTCTTACTGGAACGCAAACATCCCCTCTCACTGCGGATTCTCGGTTCAGCACACACTCGCCGATGCCGATATCACGCTTGAGAAGATGGACGCCGTTATGGCGGATATGAAAAAGCTACTGTAAGGCGGAACTATGAAAAATCAGCGAAAAGAAAACGAAAAATTCAGCCTTGCGCAATTTCTGCGCAGGAAATTTCTCCTGCTCGGCGCGCTTGTCTGCGAGGTTATCGCGCTTTTGATGGACAAGGGTATCATCGCCGGCTCAGACGAGCTTACGACTCGGCTCACGGTTGTCGGTATGATAATAGTCCTTATCTACCTCGTCATCGACGGGCTGAAAAACAAGTACAAATACTACAGCAAAAAGTGGGGCATGGGGCCCTACGCCGAAGTTGAAAACGAAAAATAAGCTTAACCGCTATTTATAAAAAACAAATTTTTTTGGAGGTTTTAAAATGAACGGTCAAGGTTTTGAAATGGAGTCCCGCGAGACTAAACGCATCGAGACTAAGCATCGCCGCATAGTCACTCCGATTCCCGTGCCCGAGTCTTTCGAGCTTATAAAGGAAATGCAGAAGTATGAGCCCATATCCAACGCAGGCCAGCCCCTTATCGTGTGGGATCACACCGAGGATGGCTACAAGGTATGCGACCCGTACGGCAACAAGTTCATCGACTTCTCCTCGGGCGTTATGATCACAAACGCAGGCCACGGCAATCCCGAGATCATCGACGCGATCAAGAAAACTCTCGACAAGCCCCTGCTGTGCGCATATCTGCACCCGACCAAGGAGCGCGTTGAGGCCGCAAAGGCAATTTGCAGCGTAAGCCCCATCCCCGACAGCAAGGCGTTCATGCTCTCTGCCGGCACCGAGGCAGTTGAGGCAGCAGTCAAGATCGCACGCACCCACGGCAAGATGGTCGGCGGCCCGGCAAAGAAAGTCATCGTATCCTTTGAAGGAGCATTCCACGGACGTACCCTCGCTTCTCAGATGGTCGGCGGCCAGCCCGCTCTCAAGGATTGGATCGGCAACCTCGACCCCGACATTTTCCAGGCTCCCTGGCCCAATGCATACGACCACGAGTGGGCAGATCCCACCAAGCCCGGCTTCTCGGATGAAAAAATGTTCCAGACTCTTCTGGACACCATCGACGCACATGGCGTTGAGTACAAAAACATCGCCGGTATCATCATCGAGTCCTACTACGGCAACCTCTGCTACCCGATGCCCAAGTCCTATGCAAAGAATCTGCGTGCATTCTGCGATAAGTATGACATCGTTCTTATGATGGACGAGATCCAGATCGGCTGCTGCCGCAGCGGCAAATGGTTCGGCTTTGAGAACTATGACATCCTGCCCGATCTGTTCACCACCGCAAAGGGCCTTTCCGGCGGTCTGCCTCAGTCTGCACTCGTCGGTCGCCGCGAGCTGATGGATATCTACGCTCCCAACACCATGACCTCCACCCATTCCGGCAGCCCCGTTGCTTCCGCCGGCACCGCAGCAAACATCAAGTTCCTCAAAGAGCACAACATGTGCGAGGAAGCTCTGCGCAAGGGCAAGATCATGGAAGAAAAGCTCAAGGCACTGTGGAAGCAGTTCCCCGAGCGCATAAGCTATGTAAGCGGCATCGGTATGGCATGGGCCGTCACCTTCGCAGAGGCCGACACTCACGCAATTCACCCTGAGTTTGCTCTTGAAGTCACCAAAAAGTGCAACGAGAACGGTCTTACCTTCTTTGCGGCCGTCGGCGCAGGCATCACCATGAAGCTCACTCCTCCCCTCACCATTCCTGATGATGCACTCATCGAAGGTCTTGAGGCATATGCCACCGCAGTTGCGGAAGCAGACGCCATCATGCCGGCTTACAAGTAATCCTCGCTTACAAGCAAGTTGTAAGGCATTTTACACTTCTTTTCTTTTTCATCTGCCAAGAGGCTGCCTTCGGGCAGCCTGCCGCAGACCTATATGCAGCTAACGATCTATTTTCCATAACTGTTTTTAATCGCATCTGCCCTCTGCCGAGGCAGAGAAAAAATATCGGCAGGCAATAAAAAGTTAAATACTGCTCAATGAGCATGAACATACAGGAGGATGCAAATGGAACTCAGAGGATTTATGCACGAAATGATCCTTACCGAGCTTGAGGACGCTGTTGGCGTCGAAAACGTCAGCCACAGCAGCGATCAGAAGCTTGCTTACGGTACGGACTATTTTTGGCTTGCAAGAATGACCGTCGATAAGGGCGGCAATCCCGCGCTCCCCGACTACGTCGTGCGCCCCGGCTGCGCCGAAGAAGTCTCAAAGGTACTCAAGATAGCAAACTACTACAAGCTCCCCGTCCAGACATGGGGCGGCGGAAGCGGTTCGCAGGGCGGCGCTCTGCCCATGGCAGGCGGCATAGTCCTCGATATCAAGCGCATGGACAAGCTGCTGGATATCGACACCAAGGCCGGAACCATCACCTGCGAAACAGGTATGATATTCCAGACTCTCGAATGGTACGCAAACGAGCAGGGCTTCTCTGTTATGCATCTGCCCAGCTGCCTTACCTGCTGCACCGTTGGCGGCGCTCTGGCGCACAACGGCATCGGCATTCTTTCCACCAAATACGGCAAGATCGATGATCAGTGCCTTTCGGTCGAGGTAGCGCTTCCCAACGGCGATATCATAAATACTCTGCCCGTTCCCAAGCATTCGAGCGGTCCGAACCTTCTGCCTCTGTTTCTCGGCAGCGAGGGTACGCTCGGCATTATGACCAAGGCAAAGTTCAAAATGACCAAGCTTCCCGAGGTACGCCGCCATCACGCGTTCCTGTTCAAGGATATCTCTACAGGCTATGACGCATGCCGCGAGATCGTGCAGACCGTAAAGCCCTCTATCGTACGCCTGTTCGACGAGGCCGAAACCGTTTCTATCATCAAAAAGGTCATCGGCTTTGAAAAGCGCGGCTCGTTCATGAACCTCACTGTTGAGGGACATGCCAAGATCGTTGCCGCCGAGGAAGAGCTTATACTCGATATCTGCAAGAAGTACGACGCGGAGTATCTCGGCACGGAGTACGGCGAAAAGTGGTTTGAAAACCGCATCACCTTCTTCTACCCCGGCTACATCATGAACAATCCGCAGATGTTCGGAACTCTGGACACCGTTGCGACATACGACAACATAGAAAAGATATACTGGGCGATGAAAAAAGCCGTTGAGGAAACCTATGACGGAGTGCGCTTTATCTCTCACAGCTCCCACTGGTACGACTGGGGCTGCATGAACTACTCGCGCTTTATCATCGACAATCCGCCCGAGGATCAGGAAGAGTGCATCCGCCTGCACAACCGCATTTGGAACGCCGGCGTTCGTGCGGCGATTGCAAACGGCGGCGTTATCAACGACCACCACGGCGTCGGTCTGAAGCTCGGCAGACTCATGAAGGAAAGCTACGGCCCGGCAATGCAGGTGCTCCAGGGCATCAAGAAAGAGCTCGACCCCAACGGGATCATGAACCCGTACAAGATGGGCCTGTAAAAAGGCGCGGAAAAATTTTGCGATAAAGAGGTTTTGATATGTTTTCTAAAGACAGTGCAAGACAGGCCGACGCATGCAGATTCTGCTGGATGTGCCGCCATATCTGCCCCGTCGCCGGAGCAACCGGCAGCGAGGCATGGACTCCGCGCGCAAGAGGTCTGATGATCTCGATGATCGAACGCGGAACTGAGTTTGACAAGGACATTGCCGAGGCAATGTACCACTGCACGCTGTGCGACGCATGCGCAAACGACTGCGTCACCGGCTACAAGCCCAGCGAATACACACGCGAAGCAAGAATGCGCGCAGTCGTTGAAGATCTCGCTCCGGCGGCTGTGATCAAGATGATCGACACCATAAGCGAATGCGGCAACATCTTCGGTCTTAGCGCAATGGGTAAGCTTTTCGAAAAAGCAGGCAAGCTGCCCGAAAAGGCGGAGGTTCTGCTGTTTATCGGCCAGACAGCCGAGGCAATGCGCGCAGACACCGGAGTTCATGCCATAAGCATTCTCAAAAAGGCCGGCGTTGACTTCACCGTTCTCGCTGACGAGCCTGCATCCGGCGCATACCTGGGCGAGCTTATGGGCTACACGGGCGATGTTCAGGCAGTTGCGGCACACACGGCGAAAATGATCGCCGACACCGGCGCAAAAACTCTGGTCGTTTTAAACCCTGCCGACGCCGCGATGTTCAAAGAGCAGTACGGCGCATGGGGACTGCTTAGCGGAATTGAAATTGTCACCGCGACAGCATTCATAGCCGCTCTGATCGCCGACGGCAAGCTCAAGGTCAAAAAGGCCGGCATTGCCGGTTCGCTTCAGGAGCCCGTAAAGCTCACACGCGCTCTCGATGAGATCGCGCCCTTCAAAGCCATCGCAGGCGCCTGCGGCATTGAACTGACCGAGCTGTTCCTTAACGGAAAAATGTCACGCTGCATTGGCACCGTGCCGTTTGATGTGTACGCGCCCGAGGTCGCAGCGCAGATGGTTCGCGTAAGATGCGAGGACGCTGTGCGCCTTGGCAGCAACCTTATCATAACCGCCTCCCCCGACGATTTCTATATCATGAGCAAGTATGCTACCGACGGCGTAAAGATCGCTGATATTTACGAGATTCTGGACGGACTTTGCTGATAAGGCGGTGCTATTATGGCAGAAAAACTACTTTTGGGCGTAGACCTTGGAGGATCATCCTCCAAGGCAACGCTTATAGATTCGCAGGGCAATGTGCTTGCTACAGCCTCGCGCGAATATCCTGCATATTCTCCGAAGCCCGGCTGGCTCGAGCAGGATGCCGATGATCTTTTCGATGCGGTCATAGTAAATATCAAGGCATGCATCGAAAAGTCCGGGATCGACGGCAAAGCGATATCGGCGCTGGCCATTGATGCCGCAACGCACATGGCCGTGCTCTGCGACGCAGACGATAAGCCTCTGCGCAGATTCATACACTGGTCGGACGCAAGAAGCGGCGCGCAGACAAAGTTTTTGAAGGAAAACTACTCCGAGCTGCTCAGAGAAAGCTCCGTAAACTCCGTAAGTCCGGCATGGACCTTGCCGCAGATGATGTGGCTGCGTGAAAACGAGCCGGAAGTTATCAAAAGCACACGCCGTGTTTATTTTGCCAAGGACTATGTTCGCCACCGCATAACCGGGGATTTCTGCACCGACTCGATCGAAGCGATGGGCGCGATGCTCTGCAATGATCACACGAGCCGCTGGGTCCCGGAGCTTTGCGAGCTTGCCGGTGTTTCCGCCGATATGCTGCCGGAGATCAAGCAGCCCGGTGACATTGCCGGTTTTGTTCTTCCCGAGATCGCCGCGGCAACCGGGCTTGCTGCCGGAACGCCGGTCATAACCGGCACGACGGATACTGCTTTGGAGGTCTACGCCTCCGGCGCCATTGCCGAGGGCTGCGCGACCGTAAAGCTTGCAACTGCCGGCCGCATATGCCCCATAACCGCAGGCCCCATAGCAAGCCACCAGTTTTTTAACTACCGCCACGTTATCCCCGGCCTCTGGTATCCCGGAACAGGAACGAGAAGCTGCGCTGCGTCTTACAAATGGTACAGAGATATATTTGGAACAGACGAATCCCGGCTGGCCGAGGAAAAGGGCACGAGCGCTTACGAGGTGCTAAACCGCGCCGCCGAGGCAGTTCCTGCCGGCAGCGAGAAGCTCTATTTCCATCCCTACCTTCTCGGCGAGATGACTCCGTATTACGACGATAAGCTGCGCGCAAGCTTTGTCGGCGCCGGCATGCACCACACGAAGGGTCACTTTACGCGCGCCGTTATGGAGGGCATATCCTACTCCATGCGCGACTGCCTTGAGGAAATAAAGGCGCAGAAGATCGCCGTCAGTGAATACCGCATCATCGGCGGTGGGGCAAAGGGCAAGCTTTGGCGGCAGATACTCGCCGACGTTTTGGCCACTCCGCTCACGAGCACCGTAGATAACGACTCGTCCCTCGGCTCAGCTATGCTCGCAGGCGTTGCTACCGGAGTGTTCGCCGATTTTGATGACAGCGTCAAAAAGTGCGTCACCGTTGCCGACGTTGTGACCCCCATTCCTGAAAACGTGGAGATCTACGAAAAAGGCTTCAGAGATTACCGCACTATACAGAAAGCTCTTGCAGAGGTCTATCACGATATCATCTGATTTCGGAGGCGCTATGAATATATTAGTATGCCTGAAGATCGTCTCTCAGGCCACGTTTACTGACTCGCTTACCGACAATGACGACAGGCTCTCGGGCGGAAGGCTCGGAATAAATCCTGCCGATGCCTATGCCCTTGAGCTTGCGCTCAGGATCAAAGATAATGCCCCGGAGGCCATGGTGACCGTCGTCACCATGGCTCCTTCCTACGCAGAGAACGCTCTGCGAGATGCTATTGCAGCCGGCGCTGACCACGCTGTCCTCGTTTGTGACAGCGCTCTCGCCGGCTCTGATACTTTAGTCACGGCAAATATCATCGCCGCGGCAATAAACAGACTCGGCGGCTTTGATCTCATTCTCTGCGGACGCAAAGCGATCGACAGCGAGACCGGACACATTGCGCCGCAGCTGTCCGAGCGGCTCGGTCTGCCGATAGCGGCAGCTGTGACCGCATTTGCTATCGACGGCGATACGCTGAGAATATGCTGCACAAACGACGGCGTTTCGGCAGAATACGAAGGTGCCGTTCCGGCAGTGCTCTCTGTCTGCAACGGAACGGATATGGTGCGCAGTCCGACCGTCATGGGTATGCGCCGAAGTAAAAAAGCCGTCATAGAGCATCTCACGCTTGCCGACATCGGGATTTCCGCCGAAAACGCCGGCCTGCACGGCTCACCGACACGCACAGCGGCGGTCGAGACCATGAGCTTCAGAAAAGGCAAAAAATGCGTCTGCACTGATGCGGACGCCGGCGCACAGGCGCTCATTGAGCTGATCAAAGGAGGCAAACGCGATGAATAAACCCAACGCGATCGTCGTAGGCAGTGAGATATCGCCGTCTTTTCTCGGACTTGTTCGCCGCGCCTTTGAGCTTTGCCGCGAGAGAGCGCTTTCACTCACGGCCGTTATAGTCTCGCCAACCGAGCCTGCTGATGCAGGGCAGCTCATATATGCAGGAGCCGACCGCCTGGCGCGTATTGCGCTTTCGGTTCAGGATATCAACGCACCTGTTGCTGCGGCAGAGAGCATATCGCAATACGCTTTTTCTGAAAAGCCTGAGTTTATTCTGTTTGAAAGCTCGTCGTTTTTCTGCTGTGTCGCTCCGATGACGGCCGCGAAGCTCAACTGCGGCATAACAGCAGACTGCACAGCGCTCAGCTGGGCAGAAAACGGCACATTGCGCCAGACTCGGCCTGCCTTCGGCGGCAGAAAGCTTGCTCATATAGAAAATACCTGCACCCCGGTTCTTGCAACCGTGCGCAAGGGCGTATTCAAGCTCGCTTTTTCCGAAAACGCGCAAAAAGCGAACATGCCTCTCATCCCCTGCCGCGAGGCAAAGCACATTTGGACGCAGACCCGTGTTATCGAGGACGCAGTGTTCGGCACAGACCTTACGGGCGCAAACATCATCGTCTCCGGAGGTCTCGGCATGGGCAGCCGGGAAAACTTCAAAAAGCTACACACCCTTGCCGATATGCTCGGTGCCGCGGTCGGAGCTTCGCGCGCGGCGGTTGCAGCCGGATACGCAGGATATGCACACCAGGTTGGGCAGACAGGCGTTTCGGTAAGGCCGGACATTTACATTGCCTTCGGCATATCAGGCGCTGTGCAGCACCTTAGCGGCATATCGGGCGCAAAGAAAATATATGCCGTCAATCACGACCCGAAAGCGCCCATCCACGAATACTCAGACTTCTCCGTCATCGCCGACTGCACATTGGTGCTTGACAAGCTTATAGAGAAAGCAGGTAGTTGACCATGCTCAAGATCCCCTACGGGAACACATACATTGAATTTAACGAGGGCGGCGCTAATGTTCTGACCTCAAGCATAGATACGCTCCGTTCAAGCGGCAGTGGAAGCGATATAGTCCGCCGCGCTATGCTCAGGCCGATAGACAGTCCTCGCCTGAGCGAGCTTGCGCGCGGAAAGAAAAACTGCGTTATCATCATTTCCGACCACACTCGCCCTGTGCCGAGCCGGGATATCATCCCCAACATGCTGCTTGAGCTGCGCGAGGGAAATCCGGATATTGAGGTCACGCTGCTCGTTGCAACGGGCTTTCACCGTCCCACCTCGACCGCCGAACTTGCCGCAAAGCTCGGCAGCAAGATCATGGAAAGCTGCCGCATAGTTGTCCACGACTGCCGCGACGAGAAATCGAACGTGCGCATAGGCACTCTGCCCTCCGGCGCGCCGTGCGTAATTGACAGGCTTGCTGCCGAAACTGATCTTCTCATCGCCGAGGGATTTATTGAACCTCACTTTTTTGCCGGCTTCTCCGGCGGAAGAAAGAGCGTTCTGCCCGGAATATGCGACAAGGTCACGGTCCTTGGAAATCATTGCAGCAAATTCATCGACAGTCCCTTTGCACGCACCGGAATACTTGACGGCAACCCCCTACATTGTGATATGCTTGAGGCAGCGCGTCTTGCTAAGCTTGCATACATCGTCAACGTTGTCATCGACGAGAATAAAAAGACCGTTGCGGCCTTCGCCGGCAACTATGTAACGGCGCACCGCACAGGCTGCGATTTTCTGCTTGGCTATTGCCGGGTAAAAGCACAGATGGCCGACATTGTCATAACCTCAAACGGCGGCGCTCCGCTCGACCAGAACCTTTACCAGTGCGTAAAAGGCATGACTGCCGCAGAGGCCAGCTGCCGCAGGGGCGGCACAATAATAATGTGCGCCGAATGCGCCGACGGTCACGGAGGCGAGGGATTCTATAAAGCCCTGCGCGACTGCAAAAGCCCGGCCGAGCTATATGCCCGGCAAATGGCCACTCCGCAGGACCAAACCGCGCCCGACCAGTGGGAAAGTCAGATTCTTGCCAGGATACTGATGCATCACAAAGTAATTGTCGTATCTCGCCCTGAAATGCAAAAAACGATTGAGGATATGAAGATGCAGTACGCGCCAAATCTGGATGCAGCTTTGAAAGCTGCCAGATGCGGCAGCTCGAAAACCTTGACGGTTATCCCGAATGGGATATCGGTCATCATTGCAAATCAATGAGGAGGTCTGAAATGACGAAGTACAACAAAATTACGCCTGAGATTGCTGAGAAACTTCAGGCCATCGTCGGCGCGAAACGCTTTTTCGCCAAGGATGCGGTGAAGGACGATTTCAGCCACGACGAAATGCCGATTTACGGCAAATACTATCCGGAGGTCGTCTGCGAGGTCGAGAGCACCGAGGAAGTCTCGCAGATAATGCGCCTTTGCTATGAAAACAACATCCCCGTAACTCCGCGCGGCGCAGGTACGGGACTTGTCGGCGGCTGCGTGCCGCTGTGCGGCGGAGTTGTGCTTTGCACAACTCGCATGAACAAAATTCTTTCCTACGACATGAATAACCTCGTCGTGCATATTCAGCCGGGCGTTCTGCTGTGCGATCTGGCAGCCGACGCGCTGACGCGCGGCCTTATGTATCCGCCTGATCCCGGCGAAAAGACCGCGACGGTCGGCGGCAATGTTTCGACAAACGCAGGCGGCATGCGCGCCGTCAAGTACGGCGTTACGCGCGACTACGTTCTTGCAATGACCGTTGTTCTGCCCGACGGCAGAGTTATGGATCTGGGCAAGACCGTTTGCAAAACAAGCTCGGGCTACAGTTTGCTGCACCTGATGATCGGCTCGGAAGGCACGCTCGGCATTATAACCGAGCTTACGCTCAAGCTTATTCCCAAGCCGAACATGGACGTGAGCCTCATTCTCCCCTTTGCCGACGTCGAAACGGCAATCGCCTCCGTTCCTCAGATAAAGCTTGCAAACCTCGATCCGCAGTCGATAGAATTCATGGAGCGCGACATCGTTGATTCCTCTGCGGCTTTCACTGGCAACAGCGTGTTCCCGACAGTTGTAAACGGCAAGGAGGCCGGCGCGTATATACTCGTGACTCTGGTCGGCGACAGCGAAGCGGAGCTTACCGCGAAGATGGATCTCCTCGGCGAGCTTGCCGAAAAATGCGGCGCATACGACACGCTCGTTGTTTGGACAGACGGCCTTAAAAAGGACGTTTGGGCGGCGCGCAGCGCGTTCCTCACCGTCATTGAGGCCGACACTAAGCTTCTTGACGAGCTGGACGTTGTCGTTCCCGTTGACCGCATAGCCGAATTTCTCGTCTACACCCGTGCAGCCGGCAAGGCGGAGGGCATTGCCATCCGCAACTTCGGCCACGCCGGCGACGGCAACCTGCACATCTACTGCTGCGCAAACGACATGGAGCTTGACGAGTTCAAACGCCGCAGCAAGGCCGTTATGGACAAGTGCTACGCAAAGTGCACCGAGTTCGGCGGCCAGGTCTCCGGCGAGCACGCCATCGGCCATGCCAAGAAGCAGTATCTGCTCGAATCGGTCGGCGAGACGGCATTCGGGCTGATGCAGGCGATAAAGCAGGTGTTCGACCCCAAGGGCATACTCAATCCCGGCAAGGTCTGCACTAATGTCGAGGAGGGCTGAGAAATGCTGAATATTCTTGTCTGCGTAAAGCAGGTTCCCGATATAAATCTTGTTAAAATGGACCCCGTAACCGGCAGTCTTATACGCGCCGGCGTTCCGGCCATACTCAATCCGCTGGATGCAAACGCGCTTGAAGCGGCAGTCAGAGTCAAGGAAGCGTATGGCGGCAGCATCACCGTCATCACCATGGGACCAGACATGGCCAAGGAAGCTCTGCGCGAGTGTCTCGCGGCAGGAGCCGACAGAGCCGTGCTGCTGTCCGACCGCGCATTTGCAAATGCCGACACGCTCGCAACGAGCTACGTTATCGTCTCGGCAGCCAAAATGCTCGGCGATTTTGACCTTATATTCTGCGGCAAGGAATCGCTCGACGGTGCGACCGGCCAGATGGGCTCGCAGCTTGCAGAGCGCTTCGGTGCAAGCCAGATATCGTCCACCGCAAAGATCATCGAGGTCGATACCGATGCGCGCACCATCACCGCAGAGCGCGATCTTGAGCGCGGCGTTGAGGTTCTCAAGGCTCAGTACCCCTGCCTGCTGACGGTTGAAAAGGCAAACTTCCGCGCGCGCATTCCCAATCTCAAGAGCTGGAAGGCTTCGCGTACGGCCGAGATCGAGGTGTACAACTCCCACACGATACCCGGACTCGATCCCGAGCAGATAGGCGATCCCGGCTCGCCGACGAAGGTTCCGCGCACCTATCCGCCCGAGACAGGCTCCAAGGGCAGCATGATCGATGAGGGCAGCACGGAAAAGAATGTAGATAAGCTTCTTGAGCTTATTGCCGATGTGCTTTAAGGAGGTTGCAGGTATGAACAAGACTGATTTTAAGGACATGTGGGTCTTTATCGAGCGCGACGGCGACAGCGTTCTGCCCGTATCGCTCGAGCTGTGCTCGGAAACGCGCAAGCTGTGCGACGCAAGCGGCGAAAAGCTTGCCGCGGTCATCATCGGCGAGATCAGCGACAGTGAGCTTCAAAAGGTGCTCGACTGCGGTGTGGATAAGCTCATCCGCGTATCCGGCATGGGCTACGATTTCTTCAACAACGACGCATACACGAACCTGTTCACAGTTCTGTGCGAAAAATACCGGCCGACGGCCGTCATGGTCGGCGGAACGATAAACGGCCGCGACTTTGCGCCGCGCTTTGCCGCACGGCTCGGCACCGGCTGCACCTCGGACGCGACCGAGCTTGTGTGGGATCCTAAGACGACGGACATCGAGTTTGTCGAGCCTGCCGTCGGCGGCAAGATGATGGCCGTTATCACCGTTCCCGTGGCTCGCCCCCAGGTCGGAACCATCCGCCCCGGTACATTTAAGTATGCTCCCTGCGGCGCGCACGAATACGAGGTAATCGAAGAGCACATCGACTTTCCCGTCGAAAATATCCGCACCGAGATACTCGATTTCCGCGCCGACGACATGGACGAGAGCCTGAACATTGCCGACGCCGACGTTATTGTGTGCGTCGGAAACGCGATCAAGGGCGCAGACGCGCTGCCTCGCTACCGCCGACTCGCAGAGCGTCTGGGCGGAAAGCTTGCCTGCACAAGGCCGGTGTTTGACCGCGGCGTGCTGCCGTTCAAGCTCGTTATCGGTCAGTCGGGCGTTGTGGTAAAGCCGAAGCTGTACATCTCCTTCGGCGTATCTGGCGCCGTGAACCACGTCACCGGCTTTTCCGACGCGGACACGGTCGTTGCCGTCAACACCGATCCGGATGCGGCGATATTCAACTACTGCACATACGGCATAGTCGGCGACATGGACGAGGTCTGCGACGCAATGCTCGCAAAGCTCGATAAATAAGCCGTAAAAATTCCAACTAAAAAAGGTATGTACCTGTCGGTACATACCTTTTTATTTTGAGCCAAAAATCACTATTCAATTTTTACAAGAGGATTAGAAGTATCGACATCATCATATCGCATTAAATCTTCATTGTGAATTCTTAAGGCAGCAACAAAAGTATTGAGAGTATCATCATCTATTTCAGAAAGTGCATCAAAGAATCTCTGAAAATTTGCGTCCTTTATCTCATCCGTATTTTTATTGTAAATCTCCATGGCCAAATCCGTCGGTTTCAGAATAACATTTTTCCTGTTACTTGTACGATGATATCTATCAACAATTTCTGCAACAAATCACACTTTCCTGTATAGATTCTTATTCTCGGCCATTGCACTTCTCGGTCTTGCTATTCTAATACCGTTACTTGTCATTGCTCTGCTAAAAACCGAATTCTTCTCAAAAATCATAGTTGCAGTTCCCGAAGCGAAAACTACTCTCAACAGCAAAAAAGATAAGCTCATATTCTGGGGCTGCTGGGCTTTGATTACAGCCATTACAGTATTTTTACTTGTTCCGATAATTCGGTTAGACGCAAAAATCTTCCCTGTAGTTGCCTCTATGGGCTATGCAAAGCTATACACGAGTGTAAACGTCAACTCCTTTGCAATATGGGATGTATTTATAGCTCTCGTTATTCTGATAATTTTTCTCGTACTATATTTTACGAAGCTCAAAAAAGACGGCTGGACGCTCAATGATCTTGGCCTGAAAATAAGCGGTAAGCAGCTCATTCGCTGTATTCTTTTAGCTCTTACTGTTGGCTGCATTTATTATGGCATTGTTTTTGGAATATACTATATTCTGAAAGTTGATCTCCGTGCCTGGGCTATCAGCGCAAAACCATTTAACCCAGACAAAATCTCAATGTGGATACAGTATTTACCTTGGTTCTTTGTTTATATGTTTGCTCAGGCCCTGGCCACAAACACTATAAACCGAGTTAAAGATCAGAAGCATAATCTATTGATCAATGTCCTTGGCAATATTGCCGGACTCGTCATAATAGCTGTATTTGCTTACACTTATCTTTTCACTGTCGGTGTGACCTTCCCTGCATGGCAGACGGCTTGGGACAGAGTAATGCAGGTCATTCCGTTCACATTCTACACAGCCGCATCTGTCATCATTACACGCAAGTGCTTTGAGAAAACCGGAACAATATGGGCCGGGACTTTTGTTAATACCTTCATCATAACAATGATGCTTGTTGCTAATACGTCTATGTTTCTGACCCTGCACTAATTTTCTACAGTGCTCAAAGCACACATTGTCTAATTATTTAATTACCTGAAAACGAAATAAACTCTATAGCAAAGCTGCCCGAGTCCGCGCTTTCCGCGCAGTCCCGGGCAGTTTTTTTCAGTATTGCAATATCGGCGCCGAGCCGTCATCCTCGGCCTTGGTGATGCTTTTTATAACGGCCTCATAGCTGTAGTTATCATTGACATAGACCATGATGTGATCGCCGGCCTTTTTGCCGAGCACTGCCTTCCCGAAGGGCGATTCGCGGCTTATAAGTCCCTTTAATGGATCTGTGCGGATGGTAGTCACGACCTGGATGACGTTCGTCTCGTCATCCTCGGGGATGTATATCTCGACCTTGTCGTACAGTCCGACCTCGTCGGCGGCAGAGTCAGAGTCGATTATATGCGCAGACTTGATCATGTTCTCAAGATAACGAATGCGGCTGGCGTTGCGGTTTTTCGCGCGCTTTGCCTCTTTGTACTCAAAGTTTTCGCTCAGATCGCCGAAGGCGCGCGTGCGCTTGACCTCCTCCAAAAGCTCGGGCATAAGCTCCAGCCGCCTGTGGTCAAGCTCGGCCTGCATTTTTGCAATATCCTGCTTTGTCAGATCGTCATGCATGTTTCCACCTCGATTGAACGGCCAAAAGCACCCCGAAATCGGGGTGCTTTCACTTTGTTTATAATGCTATCAGACCAGCTCGATGACTGCCATCTCGGCTGCGTCGCCGCGACGGGGTCCGATACGGGTGATACGGGTGTAGCCGCCGTTGCGGTCGGCATACTTTACGCTCAGCTCGTCAAAGGTCTTCTTTGCAACGTCTTCACGGGTGATGAAGGCCAGTGCCTGACGGTATGCAGCCAGATCCTTTTTCTTGCCAAGGCTTATCATTTTCTCGGCCATGGGAGCGATCTCTTTTGCGCGGGTGACGGTAGTCTCCATGCGGCCCTTATCGAGCAGGTCGGTGACCTGCTGACGGAGCATTGCCATGCGCTGATCGGTCGTCTTGCCGAGCTTTCTTGTTCCGGGCATTTCGGTGTTTCCTCCTTGTTAGAGTTAGTTGTTGTCCTCGTCCGCGAGAGACAGTCCCATCATGGCGAGCTTGTGCTCGACCTCTTCAAGGGACTTGCGGCCAAGGTTACGGACCTTGATCATCTCATCCTGAGTCTTGGAGATGAGGTCCTCAACAGTGTTGATGTTTGCTCGTTTGAGGCAGTTGAAGCTTCTTACGGACAGATCGAGCTCTTCGATAGTCATCTCAAGGACCTTATCACGCTGGGTCTCGGTCTTTTCGACGACGGTCGGGCGATTGCCGACTGCATCGGACAGATCGGTGAACAGAGTGAAGTGGTCGCAAAGGATCTTTGCACCGAGAGACACTGCATCACGCGCGGTGATGGTCTTGTCCGTCCACACCTCGATCGTCAGCTTGTCAAAGTCGGTCTGGTTACCTACACGGGTATTTTCGACCGAGTAGTTGACCTTCAGAACGGGTGTGTAGATAGAATCAACGGGGATGGTCCCGATTGCGGTTTGGGCTGTTTTGTTCTTGTCCGCAGATACATAGCCGCGGCCGTGATCGAAGGTAAGCTCCATGGAGAGCGCACCGTCAGGTCCGAGGGTGGCTATGGGTTGCTCGGGATTGAGGATCTCGACTTCCGCGTCTGCCTTGATGTCGCCGGCGGTGACAACGCCTTCGCCGACAGCTTCGATATAGACGGTCTTGGGCTCCTCGCTGTGGAGACGGGCAATGATGCTCTTAACATTAAGAACGATCTCGGTCACGTCTTCCTTAACACCGGGGATGGTCGAAAACTCATGCTGCACGCCTGCGATCTTGATCGAGGTCGCAGCCGTACCGGGCAGTGAGGACAATAAGACCCTACGCAGAGAGTTACCAAGTGTCGTGCCGTAGCCGCGCTCCAGCGGCTCTACGATATACTTACCATAGGAGCTGTCGGTCGGAGTTTCGATGCACTCTATACGCGGCTTTTCTATTTCGATCATATTAAATATAACCCTCCTTATTAAGTTCGGCGCTTTATCTGCGCCCTGAGTTTTGTCAGCTTACCAATTTGAGGGTATCTGTATTACTTGGAGTACAACTCGACGATGAGGCGCTCCTCGATGGGGAGGTCGATGTCATCGCGTGCAGGCACTGCGACGACCTTAGCGATCATGTTGTTTGCATCGTACTCAAGCCACTTGGGTGCGGGACGTGAGCTGTTTGCCTCAACATTGGCCTTGATCTTCTCAAGACCACGGCTGCTCTCTTTCAGAGTAATAACCATGCCGGGCTTTACCTGATAGCTGGGGATGTTGACCTTGCGGCCGTTTACGGTGAAGTGACCGTGGCTGACCATCTGACGTGCTTCGGCGCGGCTCATTGCAAAGCCGAGGCGGTACACGACGTTGTCCAGACGGCACTCGAGGATGCTCAGGAGGTTTTCGCCGGTCTTGCCGGGACGGCGCTCTGCCATCTCATAGTAGCTGCGGAACTGACTCTCAAGAACGCCGTAGTATCTCTTTGCCTTCTGCTTCTCGCGAAGCTGCATACCGTACTCGGAGCTCTTGCTGCGGCCCTGGCCGTGCTGGCCGGGTGCATAGGATCTGTTCTCAAGCGCGCACTTGGTGTAGCAGCGGTCGCCCTTAAGGAAGAGCTTCTGACCTTCTCTGCGGCACAGGCGGCAGACTGCTTCAGTATATCTTGCCATTTGTCTTTCCCTCCTTCAATTAGACACGACGACGCTTCGGAGGACGGCATCCATTGTGAGGAATGGGGGTTACGTCCTTGATCATCGTTACTTCAAGACCTGCGGTCTGCAGAGCGCGGATTGCAGCTTCTCTGCCCGAGCCGGGGCCCTTGACGAATACTTCGACGGTCTTCAGACCATGCTCCATAGCTGCCTTTGCGGCAGTCTCGGCTGCGGTCTGAGCTGCGAAGGGGGTAGACTTTCTGCTGCCACGGAAGCCCATGCCGCCGGCGGATGCCCAGGAAATTGCATTGCCCTGGGTGTCGGTGATGGTTACCATGGTGTTATTGAAGGAAGAGCTGATATGAACCTGGCCCTTTTCAATGTTCTTACGCTCTCTGCGGCGTGTTCTGACTTTTTTCTTTGCATTTGCTGCCATAATTCATATCCCTCCTTACTTCTTCTTATTTGCGATGGTGCGTTTCGGACCCTTACGGGTACGAGCGTTGGTCTTGCTGCGCTGGCCGCGAACGGGCAGGCCGCGACGATGACGCAGGCCGCGGTAGCAGCCGATCTCAGTCAGGCGCTTGATGTCAAGTGCCACACTGCGGCGAAGGTCGCCCTCAACGATGAAGTTGTGGTCGATGCACTCACGCAGCTTTGCTTCTTCCTCTTCGGTGAGGTCTTTTACACGGGTGTCGGGATTTATACCGGTCATTGCCAGTATTTTGTTTGCGCTGGTTCTGCCGATACCGTAGACATAAGTGAGTCCTATCTCAATTCTCTTGTCCTTGGGCAGGTCAACGCCGGCTATACGTGCCATATTGATCGATCATTCCTTTCGATTATTATTCCGCATTTTTGCGGATCCGCTTGGCTTATTCCCGCCGGAGGGAGCCTTGCGGTCCATGCGGGATCTTACTTTTGTCGGACGAGCTAAAGTTATTTATCAGCCCTGTCTCTGCTTATGCTTGGGGTTTTCGCAAATTACCATGACTTTGCCCTTGCGCTTTATGATCTTGCACTTTTCGCACATAGGCTTCACGGAAGGTCTTACTTTCATTTGTTTTACCTCCTACTTACTTCTCCAGGTGATACGTCCGCGGGTCAGATCGTACGGAGACATCTGCACCGTGACCTTATCGCCGGGGAGGATCCTGATGAAGTTCATTCTGAGCTTACCGGAGATATGGGCAAGGATCGTGTGACCCTGGCCGATATCGACCATAAACATGGTGTTGGGCAGGGACTCGACTACCGTGCCCTCGAGTTCGATTACGTCGTCTTTTGCCAAAATAATTTTCCTCCTGGTCGGTTTGACGAATTGTCAGTCAATGTTCTCTGCCATAGTGAGTATTTCGGCCTCGCCGTCGGTTATGAGGATCGTGTTCTCATAATGCGCGGCAAGACTTCCGTCATTGGTCACGACCGTCCAGTCGTTATCCAGAACATGAACGCCGTAGCCGCCGGCCGTTATCATCGGCTCAATGGCTATCGTCATGCCGGCAACGAGCCGGGGGTTTGCCCTTTTGCCCTTTATGCTGTAGTTCGGGACCTCGGGCGCCTCGTGCATATTGCGTCCGACGCCGTGGCCGACATAGTCGCGCACAACGCCGAAGCCGTGCGACTCGGCATACTCCTGGATCGCCGAGCCGATATCGTCGATGCGGTATCCTGCTCTTGCGAATTTCAGTCCCTCATAAAAGCTCTGACGTGTGACCTCAATGAGTTTTTTTGCCTGCTCGGAGATCTCTCCGCAAGGGTAGGTTCCTGCGCAGTCGCCCACAAATCCGCCGAAGGTCGCGCCGACGTCTACGGAAACAATGTCACCGTTGTGGATCACACGCTTTCCGGGGATGCCGTGGATGACTTCCTCGTTAATTGAGATGCAGGTACTTGCCGGGAATCCGCCGTAGCCCTTGAAGGTCGGGATAGCGCGCGACTTTATTATAAAGTCGTTTACTTCCCGGTTGACCTGCTTTGTGGTCAGGCCGTCGGCTATCGCGGCTCTTGCGACGGATCGTGCGCCGGCGGTGATTGCTCCCGCCTTGCGCATGATCTCGATCTCGTGAGGTGTTTTGATTATAATTGGATCTCTCGACATAGCTCAGATACCTAAAGCAGCCTTGATTACCTCAGTCGTTGCCTCGATGGTCGGCTGATTTTCAACGCTCTTGAGCTTGCCGCGGCTTTCATAGAAAGCCTTGAGGGGCTCGGTCTCCCTGTGGTAGGTTTCAAGGCGTGCCTTGACGGTTTCGGGAGCGTCATCCTTGCGGATGGTCAGCTCGCCGCCGCAGAAGTCGCACTTGCCTTCCACTTTGGGAGGATTGGACACGATGTGGAACGTCTGGCTGCAATCCTTGCAGGTCCTGCGTCCGGACATGCGCTCGATTATCGTCTCGTCCGCTATCTCGATAGACAGCGCGCAGTCGATATCGATACCTGCCTGCTCAAGCGCTTCGGCCTGAGGGATGGTTCTGGGCATACCGTCGAGGATATAGCCGTTTTTGCAGTCGGGCTCGGCAAGGCGCTCGTTGACGATGCCGATAATGACATCGTCGGGAACGAGCTTGCCGCTTTCCACATACGCCTTAGCCTGCAAACCTACGGGCGTGCCGTTTTTCATGGCAGCACGGAGGATATTGCCGGTCGAAATGGTGGGGATAGAGAGCATGCGGCTCAGTATCTCAGCCTGAGTACCTTTACCTGCGCCGGGAGCGCCTAAAAGTATAAGCTTCATATCTCTTGCACCTTCTTAGCTAAGGAAGCCCTTGTAGTTGCGCATCAGCATCTGTGCCTCGAGTGCGCGGACAGTCTCAAGTGCAACACCGACAACGATGATTATCGAAGTGCCGCCGAGGGAGATGCCGCTGAGGGATGCGGAAGTGCTGAAGTGGCTGATGAGGATAGGAACTATTGCGATTATGCCCAGATAGATCGCGCCGAACAGGGTGATCTTGTTGAGCACCTTCTTGATGAATTCGCTGGTCGGCTTGCCCGGACGGAAGCCGGGGATGTAGCCGCCGTTCTTCTTGAGGTTATTTGCAACTTCCACGGGGTTGAACTGGATGGTGGAGTAGAAATAAGCGAAGAAGATGATCAGCAGGAAGTAGATTATCGCATAGGGGATGCTGGTCGTGCTTGCCCATGCGCTGTCGGAGTGACCGGTGAATGCCGCGATGGTCGCGGGCAGGGTCGCTATGGACTGCGCAAAGATGATGGGCAGAACGCCGGACATGTTCACCTTCATGGGGAGGTGGGTGCTCTGGCCGCCGTACATCTTACGTCCGACAACGCGCTTTGCGTACTGGACGGGGATGCGGCGCTCGGAGTCGTTTATCAGAACGATCAGAACGATCATTGCAAGTGCGCCGAGGAGCAGGAGGACGTTGACCCACCATGCTACGGTGCCGTTTACGGTGTTGGTGATCATCTGGTACAGGGACGGCGGAAAACGGGAAACGATACTTGCAAACAGGATGATGGAAATACCGTTGCCGATGCCGAACTCTGTGATCTGCTCGCCGAGCCACATGATAAGGGCAGAGCCCGAGGTGAAGGTCAGGATGATGACGATCGCCGCCCAGACGCCCTGGCCGTCAGCGGTCAGGAAGCCGGACTTCATGATCATGTAGTAGTAAGCAAAGCCCTGGATCAGGCCGATTGCTACGGTGGTGTAACGAGTGATGGAGGCGATCTTCTTCTTGCCTTCCTCGCCCTCTTCCTTGCTCATACGCTCGAGCGCAGGGATTGCGATGCACAGGAGCTGAATGATGATGGATGCGTTGATGTAGGGCTGGATGGAAAGTGCGAAGATCGTTGCGTTTGAGAACGCACCGCCGCTCATTACGTTCAGCAGGCCGAGAACGGTGTTCTGCATCTGAGCAAAGTAACCGTTGAGGGCATCGATGTTGACGTAAGGAACGGGAACGGCATTACCGAGGCGGTAAAGGAGGATGATGACGAGCGTAAAGAGTATCTTATGACGCAGGTCATCGATCTTCCATGCGTTACGCATTGTCTGCAGCACTTAGATCACCTCGGCCTTTCCGCCTGCCGCCTCAATTTTCTCTTTTGCGGTTTCAGAAAAAGCGGAAGCCTTAACAGTAAGTTTCTTGCTTATCTCGCCATTGCCGAGGATCTTAACGCCGTAGCGGCACTTGGAAAGCACGCCTGCGTCGAGAAGAGCCTTCGCGTCAACAACTGCGCCGTCCTCGAACTTTTCGAGATCGGAAACGTTGATCGCCTCGAGGGGCTTTGCAAAGATGTTGTTGAAGCCTCTCTTCGGGATACGACGTGCCAGAGGCATCTGGCCGCCTTCGAAGCCGATGCGGACGCCGCCGCCGGAACGTGCCTTCTGGCCCTTATGGCCGCGGCCTGCGGTTTTGCCGTTGCCGGTTGCATGGCCTCTGCCCTTGCGCTTGTCAACGTGGGTGGAGCCAGCTACGGGAGAAAGTTCATGAATATACATTATGCTTTTCCTCCTTATTCTTCAGTTACCTGGAGGAGATAGCCGATCTTGGCGATCTTGCCCCTGGTCTGGGGGTTGTCGGGCTGAACGGTCTCGTTGCCGATCTTGTGCAGTCCGAGGGAGTTTGCGGTCGCAATGTGCTTATCGAGGCGACCGTTCAGGCTCTTGACGAGCTTAATTCTCAGATTAGCCATTTCAAGTCCTCCTTAAGCCTGAACTTCTTCAGGAGTCTTGCCGCGGACTGCAGCTACCTGAGCTGCGTCGCGCAGAGACATAAGACCCTGCATGGTTGCTGCAACGACGTTTGCGGGATTGTTGGTGCGCAGGCACTTGGTACGGATGTCCTTGATGCCGGCTGCCTCAACGACTGCACGGACAGCGCCGCCGGCGATAACGCCGGTACCGGGTGCTGCGGGCTTGAGCAGGACGCGGCCTGCGCCGAAAGCGCCGATGATCTCGTGAGGAATGGTCGTGCCCTGGAGGGTGACGGTAACGATGTTCTTCTTTGCATCCTCAAGACCCTTGCGGATAGCTTCGGAAACTTCGTTTGCCTTGCCCAGGCCGTAGCCAACGCGGCCCTTGCCGTCGCCGACGACGCAAAGTGCGCTGAACTTCATAACACGGCCGCCCTTGACGGTCTTGCTGACGCGGTTGAGGGAAACTACCTTTTCAACAAACTCGGATGCTTCCTCGTCTCTGCGGCGATCTCTTCTGTCATTATTGTATGCCATAATAGTTTTCCTCCTCCCCTTAGAACTTTAGGCCGCCCTCACGGGCGCCTTCTGCAAGTGCTGCTACACGGCCGTGGAAAATGTAGCCGCCGCGGTCGAACACGACGTTCTCGATTCCCTTTGCCAGTGCGCGCTCGGCGACGGTTGCGCCGATCTTCTTTGCGGCCTCGACATTGCTGCCGTTGCCTTCAAAGCCCTTTTCAACGGTGGAGGCGGACACGAGGGTCTTGCCTGCAACGTCGTCGATGATCTGGGCATAGATGTGATTCTCGCTGCGGAATACGCTCAGGCGAGGTCTTTCGGCGGTGCCGGAGATCTTGCCGCGTACTCTTGCGTGGCGCTTGATGCGCTGCGCTCTTGTATCAGGTCTTTTAATCATTCAGGCACACCTCCTATTACTTAGCGCCGGTCTTGCCTTCTTTGCGGCGGATAACTTCGTGGTCATACTTGATACCCTTGCCCTTGTACGGCTCGGGAGGACGCTTGCCACGAACTTCTGCTGCAAACTGGCCGACCTTCTGCTTGTCGATACCCTTGACGATGATCTGGTTGGGGTTGGGAACATCGATCTGGATGTCCTCGGTCTCAGGCATGATGACCTGATGCGAATAACCAACGTTCAGAACCAGATTCTTGCCTTCCTTGGATGCACGGTAACCAACGCCGTTGACCTCGAGGGTCTTGGAGAATCCTTCGGATACGCCGACGACCATGTTGTTGATGAGGGTACGGGTCAGGCCGTGGAGGGATCTGTTCATCTTGTCGTCATTGGGACGGGTGACGTGAACGACGCCTGCTTCGACTTCGACTTTCATAGTGGGTGCTACGTTCATCTCAAGTGCGCCCTTGGGGCCCTTGACGGAAACGTGCTGACCGTCAACCTTAACTTCCACTCCTGCAGGGACGGTAATGGGAGCTCTACCGATTCTTGACATAGTTAGCTTTCCTCCTTACCATACGAATGCAAGGACTTCGCCGCCGATGTGTGCTGCGCGAGCAGCCTTGTCGGTCATGACGCCCTTTGAGGTGGATACGATTGCGATACCGAGGCCTTTGAGGACCTTGGGCAGCTCGTCTGCTCCTGCGTAAACGCGCAGACCGGGCTTGGAGACACGGCGAAGACCCTGGATGGCCTTCTCCTTGCCGGGGAGATACTTGAGGGTGATGCGGATGATGCCCTGGGTGCCGTCGTCGATAATCTGGAAGCTCTTGATGTAGCCTTCGTTGAGAAGGATCTCAGCAATTGCCTTCTTCATCTTCGATGCGGGGACATCGACAGTTTCATGCTTCGCTACACCGGCGTTGCGGATGCGGGTCAGCATATCTGCAATGGGGTCTGTGATCTGCATAATTTTTTCTCCTTTTTTAGAAGTTACCGGGGACTTGCCCTCGGTTTTGGCGACGAGGTTCCGCACTAATACATGATTAGCTGCGGCCTTTCGACGACCTAAGTTTGAGCTCGACGGCCGAGCCTTGATCGGGGGTTCGGGGTCTCGGGCGCAAACTGCGTGGGGTTTCGCCTCAAAAGATGCCTTCCGAGGCAATATTTGAAAAACCGCCGAAGAGATACACCGATATTCTCGGTGTATCTCAACTTCGTTTTCCGCAAAATTGGCATCATACTATTTTACCGCAAAGAGCTTGATATTGCAAGCTTTTTTAAGCAAAAAGCGATGCTTTTTTCATCCTTAGCGTCCGATTACCAGGATGCCTTGCGGACGCCGGGGATCTGACCCTTGTAAGCCAGCTCGCGGAAGCAGATACGGCAGATGCCGTAGTCACGCAGATAAGCATGAGGACGGCCGCAGATCTTGCAGCGATTGTACTTACGGGTAGAGAACTTAGCAGGAGCCTGCTGCTTGAGAATCATAGATTTCTTTGCCATTGTCAGTTCCTCCTTAGTTCGCGAACGGAGCGCCCATGAGTCTGAGCAGCTCGCGTGCTTCTTCATCGGTCTGTGCGGTGGTGGTGATAGCGATGTTCATACCGCGCAGCTTCTCGATCTTATCGTAATCGATCTCGGGGAAGATGATCTGTTCCTTCAGGCCCATGCTGTAGTTGCCGCGGCCGTCGAATGCGTCTGCGGAAATACCGCGGAAGTCACGAACACGGGGAAGAGCAACGTTAAGCAGTCTGTCGAGGAACTCCCACATGCGATCCTGACGCAGAGTGACCTTAACACCGACATGCATGCCCTCACGGAGCTTGAAGTTAGCGACGGACTTTCTTGCGACGGTAGCAACAGCGTGCTGGCCGGTGATCGCAGAGATCTCCTTGATAACGTTATCAAGTGCCTTTGCATTATCCTTGCAGTCGCCGCAGCCGACGGATACAACGATCTTGTCGATCTTGGGGATCTGCATAACGGACTTGTACTGGAACTTCTCCATCAGAGCAGGAGCAACTTCCTCAACGTACTTTTTCTTCATTCTTGTCATAGTAAGTTATCTCCTTTCTCAGATTTCGGTGCCGCACTTGCGGCAAACGCGCAGCTTCTTGTCTGCAACGTACTTGTAGCCGACGCGGACGCCCTTATTGCACTTGGGGCAGACGAGCTGAACCTTGCTGACATACACGGGGGTCTCGATCTTCATGATGCCGCCGTCCTGGCCCTGCTTCTTTGCCTTCTGATGCTTGGTGGCTACGCTGACGCCCTCAACGATGACCTTGCCGTTTTTGGGGTCTGCGGAAATGACCTTGCCGGTCTTGCCCTTGTCCTTGCCGGACAGGACTATGACTTTATCGCCAGTCTTAATTTTCATTCTCTGTGCCCTCCTTAAATCACTTCGGGAGCCAGGGACAGGATCTTCATGTAATCCTTGTCGCGCAGCTCACGAGCGACGGGTCCAAAGATACGAGTGCCGCGGGGGTTCTTATCGGTTCCGTTGATAAGGACCGCTGCGTTCTCGTCAAAGCGAACGTAGGTGCCATCTGCGCGGCGGACGGACTTAACCGTGCGCACGACAACTGCCTTGACGACGTCGCCCTTCTTGACAGAGCCGCCGGGAGCAGCCTTGCGGACGGAAGCTACGACCACGTCGCCGATGCTTGCGTATCTGCGCTTGGAACCGCCAAGAACGCGGATGCACTTGATTTCCTTGGCGCCGGTATTGTCGGCAACCTTCAGATAACTTTCCTGCTGTATCATTATGCTGCCTCCTTACTTTGCCTTCTCTATGATTTCCACGACACGCCATCTCTTGTCCTTGGACAGAGGACGGGTCTCCATCACGCGAACGATATCGCCGATGCCGCATTCGTTGTTTTCGTCATGCGCCTTCAGACGGTAGGTTCTGCCGATGATCTTCTTATAGGTCTTATGTGCGACGCGATCCTCCACGATGACAACGACGGTCTTATCCATCTTATCGGATACTACCTTGCCAACGCGAGTCTTACGGGAAGTTGTTCTTTCATTATTCATTCTGACTTACCTCCTCACTGCTCGAGTTCTTTCTCGCGGATAACGGTCTTGACTCGTGCAATGTCACGCCGTACAGCGGAAATCTTTACGGGGTTATCGAGATGATTGGTGGCATGCTGCATACGGAGCATGAAAAGGTCCTTCTTGAGTTCTACGAGCTTCTTCTCGAGATCAGCTACGGACATGGAACGTATTTCATTTGCCTTCATCTTATTCACCACCGTTCTCAGACTCAGCGCCCTTGGCAATTATCTTGGTCTTGCAGGGCAGCTTGTGGCTGGCAAGGCGCAGAGCCTCGCGTGCGGTCTCTTCGGGAACGCCTGCGATCTCAAACAGCACTCTGCCGGGCTTAACGACTGCGACCCAGTACTCGGGAGAGCCTTTACCGGAACCCATACGGGTCTCAGCAGGCTTTGCGGTTACGGGCTTGTCGGGGAATATCTTGATCCAGACCTGACCGCCACGCTTGGTGTAACGGGTCATAGCAATACGAGCTGCCTCGATCTGGTTGCTGGTGATCCAGCTCGGCTCGGTGGCCTGAAGGCCAAACTCGCCGTATGCAACGAAGTTACCGCGCGTCGCTTTGCCCTTCATGCGGCCGCGATGCACTCTGCGGTACTTTACTCTCTTAGGCATTAACATTAGTTGTTGCCTCCTTCCTTTGCGGGAGCTGCCGGACGGGGACCGCGGTTGTAGCCGCCCTGTCCTGCCGGACGCTGGCCGTAGCCGCCCTGACGGCGTTCGCCGTTCTGCTGACGATCACGGTTGTATCCACCCTGACGACGGTCGCCGTTGCGTCCGCCGCGGCGGTCGTCGCGACGACGACGCTCGCCCTGGGGCTTGTTCATATCCATCACACGGGGGGTCGTGCGCAGGGTCTGGGAAAGGACTTCGCCCTTGTAGATCCAAACCTTAACGCCGATGCGGCCGTAAGTGGTGGCTGCCTCTGCAAAGCCGTACTCGATGTCGGCACGGATAGTCTGAAGAGGAATGGTACCGTCGTGGTACTGCTCAACGCCTGCGATCTCGCGTCCGCCGAGACGGCCGGAGCACATGACCTTGATGCCCTTCGCGCCCATACGCATTGCGCGGCCCATTGCGTTCTTCATTGCGCGGCGGTGAGAAATACGCTTCTCGATCTGCTGTGCGATGTTCTCTGCTACGAGCTGAGCATTGGTATCGGGGGTGCGAACCTCAACGATGGAGATCGCTACAGGCTTGCCTATCATCTTCTCGACGGAAAGGCGGATGCGCTCGATCTCTGCGCCGCCCTTGCCGATAACGACGCCGGGTCTGGAGCAGTGGATATAGATGCGTACCTTGTTGGAATCGCGCTCGATCTCGATGGTAGGAACACCGGCGGAATAGAGGGTCTTCTTCAGGTAGTTACGGATGTTGTAGTCTTCAACGATAAGATCGCCGACTTTGTCTGCACGGGCGTACCAACGGGAATCCCAGTCTTTGATAACGCCGACGCGCATGCCATGAGGATTAACTTTCTGTCCCATTTATTCTGCCTCCTTCCTTAGTCTCTCTCAGCCACGCAGATGGTGATGTGGCTGGTGCGCTTGTTGATGCGGTACATACGGCCCCGAGCTCTGGGCATGCCGCGCTTGAGGATGGGGCCGCCGGTCGCGTATGCGACTGCAACATAGAGCTTCTCGGGATCCATTTCAAAATTGTTCTCCGCGTTTGCCTTGGCACTGTCAAGGAGCTTGATCATGTACTCGCAGCCTGCCTTGGGGGTGTGCTGCATGAGTGCCTTTGCAACGGCGACGTCCTTATTGCGGATCATATCGCAGATGATGCCGACCTTACGGGGAGAAATGCGAGCATACTTGACTTCTGCTCTTGCCATTTTCTTTTCGTCCATGTTCTCTCCTCCTTACTTGCCGGTCTTGCTGCCTGCATGGCCGCGGAAGGTACGGGTGGGAGCAAACTCGCCGAGCTTGTGGCCGACCATATCTTCGGTGACGTATACAGGAACATGACGGCGGCCGTCGTGTACTGCGATGGTGTGTCCTACGAAGGACGGGAAAATGGTAGTGGCGCGGCTCCAGGTCTTGAGGACCTTCTTTTCGCCGGCCTTATTCATTTCATCGACTCTCTTCAGAAGCTCGGGAGCTGCGAAGGGGCCTTTCTTAACGCTTCTACTCATTTAACTTTTGCCCTCCTTACTTAGCGTTGCGGCGCTTGACTATGAACTTATCGGTGCGGTTCTTAGTCTTGCGGGTCTTGTAACCGAGTGCGGGCTTGCCCCACGGAGTTACAGGGCCGGGACGGCCGACGGGGGACTTGCCTTCACCACCGCCGTGGGGGTGGTCACAGGGGTTCATGACGGAGCCGCGGACGGTAGGACGGATGCCCATGTGGCGTTTGCGGCCGGCCTTGCCGATGGAGATGTTGGAGTGGTCGATGTTGCCGACCTGGCCGATGACTGCGTAGCAGTCAAGGCGAACCTTGCGGTACTCGCCGGAGGGAAGGCGAACGGTAGCCATGCCGTTTTCCTTAGCCATGAGCTGTGCGGAAACGCCGGCGGAACGAACAAGCTGAGCACCCTTGCCGGGGTAAAGCTCGATGTTGTGGATAACGGTACCGACAGGGATGTTTGCCAGAGGAAGTGCGTTGCCCGGCTTAATGTCGGCCGCGGCGCTGGAGACGACCTTGTCGCCGGCCTTCAGGCCGACAGGAGCGAGGATGTAGCGCAGCTCGCCGTCTTCGTACTTGATAAGGGCAATGAATGCGCTGCGGTTGGGGTCGTACTCGAGGCGAACGACTTCGCCTTCAGCCTCAAGCTTGTTGCGCTTGAAGTCGATAACGCGGTACTTCTGACGGTTGCCGCCGCCCTTATGGCGAACGGTGATGCGGCCGTAGCTGTTGCGGCCGGACTTCTTCTTGAGGACCTCAGTCAGGCTCTTCTCGGGCTTTGCGTGCTTATCAACGCCGTCAAAGCCGGAAACGGTCATCTGTCTGCGGGCCGGAGTGGTAGGTCTGTAAGTTTTAATAGACATTCTTTGATCCTCCCCTTATGCCATGTTCTCGAACAGCTCAATGTTCTTGGAGTCTTCGCTGAGCTTTACGATGGCTTTCTTCCAAGAGGCGGTCTTGCCCATGGGGTACGAGCCGGTGCGCTTTGCCTTGCCGTTTACGTTGAGGGTGTTTACCTTGATGACGGTGACGTCGAAGATCTCTTCGATGGCCTTCTTTATCTCGATCTTGGTTGCATCCTTAGCGACTTCAAAAGCGTACTTTTTGATGTCCAGGTCTTCCATGGACTGCTCGGTGATGATGGGGCGAATGATGATATCATAAGCGGTTTTCATCAGGCGTACACCTCCTCGATCTTTGCAAGCGCTGCCTTGGAAACAACGAGCTTGCGGTTAGTGAGTATCATATAGGGGCTGAGAATGGTTGCGATGGTGGTGGTGACGCCTGCGATGTTGCGTGCAGACTTAACTACCTTCTCGTCAACGCTCTCGGTGACGACGAGGGTCTTGCCGGAGACATTGACCGCGTCAAGGAATGCCTTGAAAGTCTTGGTCTTGATCTCATCGACCTTGATATCGTCGATAACTACGATCGCGTCGGAGGCTGCCATTGCGCTCAGTGCGCTCTTGAGAGCCAGACGCTTTACCTTCTTATTGAGGGTGTAGCTGTAATCGCGGGGCTTCGGAGCAAATGCTACGCCGCCGTGAGTCCACACGGGAGAACCCTTGTAGCCTGCGCGTGCGCGGCCGGTGCCCTTCTGGCGCCAGGGCTTTGCGGTCGTGTAGCTGACCTCGCCCTTGGTGAGTGCGCTCTGGGTGCCCTGACGGCAATTTGCCAGGTGGTTCTTGACGCTGTCATGAAGGACAGACTTGTTCGGCTCGACGCCGAAGATGGCTGCGGAGAGTTCGATCTCGCCGACCTTCTCACCTGCCATGTTGTATACGTTAGTAATAGGCATTTAAGACACTCTCCTTTCCTTACTTGTTGCGCGCGGAAGCCTTCTGCGGGTTGACACGAGCAGATGCCTTCTGCGGGTTGAGGCTGATGCCAGCGCCCTCGCCCTTCTTGACGGGTGCGACCTTTGCGGTGCTCTTAACATAAACGAGGCCGCCCTTGGGGCCGGGGATAGCGCCGCGGATAACGAGCATGTTCAGCTCGGGGTCTACCTGGACGACATCGAGGTTCTGAACGGTGACCTGATCTACGCCCATGTGGCCTGCGCCGATCTTGCCCTTGAAGATGCGGCTGGGGTCGGTGCCGGAGCCCATGGAGCCTGCGTGACGGTGAACAGGACCGCCGCCGTGGCTGGTGGGGGTGCGCTGTGCGCCGTGGCGCTTTACAACGCCTGCGTAGCCATGGCCCTTGCTGGTGCCGGTAACGTCGACCTTGTCGCCGGCTGCGAAGACGTCTGCCTTGAGAACGTCGCCGACGTTGAGCTCTGCCGCGTTTTCGAGCTTGAACTCTTTAAGGTGCTTGAGCATGCCGATGCCGTTCTTCTTCAGGTGGCCGGCTTCGGGCTTGGAGATGTGCTTCTCGGAAACTTCTTCGTAACCGAGCTGGACGGCTTCATAGCCTTCCTTTTCTGCGGTCATCTTCTGGGTCACGACGCAGGGGCCTGCCTCGATGACGGTCACGGGGATGACCTTGCCCATTTCGTCGAAGATCTGCGTCATGCCGACCTTCTTGCCGATAATGGCTTTCTTCATTAGATATTTCCTCCTTCGGTTATTGGTTGCCTCGCTTAGCTTCAAGCCAGAGGCTGGCAACTTAACCCGTCCGCATTCGCAAGTTACGGACTATGGGTCGTTGACTTGGGTTTTCGGGGTTTTGCTTAGAGCTTGATCTCGATCTCAACGCCTGCGGGCAGCTCGAGGGACATAAGAGCCTCGACCGTCTTCTGGGTGGGATTCATCACGTCGATCAGGCGCTTGTGAGTGCGGCGCTCGAACTGCTCACGGCTGTACTTATACTTATGAACAGCGCGGAGGATGGTGACGATCTCGGTCTTTGTGGGCAGGGGGATGGGGCCGGAAACCTGTGCATCGGTGCGCTTTGCAGCCTCAACGATGGTCTCTGCGGCCTTGTCGATCAGCTGATGATCGTAAGCCTTGAGTCTGATGCGGATCATGTTCTTGTTTGCCATTGTTTTTTCTCCTTTTCGTACAGTTTTTGCGGCGTCATTGGGATCGCCTCATGTCCCGTACGGATGAAGCGGATTTTTGCACACTCAACCATGTGTATCAAACCCTGTCCGAAAAACAAACCGGCCTTTTTGAGCCGGTCTGATACCGTACAGGTGATATACACCATGTGCAGTACGCTTCAGCCGCCCGATTGTGTACCGAAATGGCATCGGTACCGGACATACTCCACGGAAGTTACCTCGTTTTACGAGCAATCTCCCGCTTCATCGCATAATACGCCCGTCAGCAACGCACAGGCGCTCTAATAGGATACCAAAACTCCCCCTTTATGTCAAGGGGGAGTTTTGTACTTTTCGCAGAAATTTCGTGCGAATTTTTGTTGATTTAGCTTAAATGCATTTTTTCCTCGATCTCGGCAGCCATATCAAGCAGTTTCTTGGCCATTTCGCAGAGCTTTTCGCCCTCGGGAGTCAGCCCTGCTACGTGGTTATCGCGGCTTATAAGGCGCACGCCGAACTCATGCTCAAGCGCCGAAACGGCGCGCGACATTGTCGAGTGGCTCATATAGAGCCGCTCCCCTGCCTTTGTGTAGCTCTTCTCCTCCGCCACGGCGACGAAGGCACGCAGTTGCTCAAGCTCCATATCAATAATTAAATGTATAGGGCAGCAGCTCTTTGAGCCTGTAGCTTACATATCTGCCGTCAGCCTTGCAGCAGAGTATCTCCAACTCGCCGTCGTTAAACTCGGACAAAAACTGGCGGCAGGAGCCGCAGGGCATGCAGTAGTTCTGGCTCTCGGCATAAATGGCAAGGCGGACATAGTCCCTGTAGCCCTCGCTTATCGCCTTGACGCAGGCCGTGCGCTCGGCGCAAATCGTATCGCCCAGCGCGGCGTTTTCGACGTTGCAGCCGGTGAATACACGTCCGCCGCGGCATTCGAGCGCCGCGCCGACTGCAAATTTGGAATAAGGAACATACGCTCTGCCGGACGCCTCTCTCGCGATCGCCAAAAGCTCCTTATCTGTCATAAGACACCTCTCCGTTTCTCAATCTTTAGTCGTATCTTCCGATTTCTTCACGTTTTCGATCTTAACAGTCCAGTTTTCTATATTGCACAGGGGATTATTCTCGTTTGCCTTTGCGCCCTCGACAACGCCGCGATGGCTTATAAGCTGATGGCGCTCGAACACCAGCGGCACGATGTAGGCCTTGTTTGCAATGTAGGCGCACATATTGTCGCAGGCTGTTCTGCGATCATCGTCGTTTGCGGAAAGATAAGCCGATATCAATTCATCAAGCTGCGAATCGGCAACCGCGCCGTAGTTCATCGACGCACCGGACATGAGCAGCTTGCTCGGGTCAAAGTCGCCGTTTAGGCGCACCTCGCAGTAGGCCATATCATAGTTGCCTGCGTCGAGCAGCTTTTTGTAATTATTCCAGTCCTGCTTGTCGACCGTGACCTGAAGTCCGATGCTCTTCATATCCTCGGCAAATTTCTTGGCGGCGTTGACCTTGATCGTGCTGCCGCTGTAAACAAGGAAATTAAGGTCGATTTTTGTAATATCCTCGCCGTTTTTAAACTCCAGGAATCCGTCGCCGTCATAGTCCTTCATGCCGGCATTGGTCAGAGCCTCCTGAACCTTGTTGAGACTGTAATTAAACTGCTTTGCATAGTTTTCGTTATAAAGGCTGCTTGCCGGATTTATAGGCAGGTTCGCCGCCGACGCATAGCCGCCGAACTGGCTGACGATACTGTCGCGGTCGAAGGCGTAATTCATCGCAAACCGCAGCGCATCGTTTGAAAAATCCGTGCTGTAAGAGTTAAAGACGATATAGTGCATATTCGTCGTGTTGAAGCCGCGGATGTCGTTTGCGCTGCCGTAGCCGATATTTGTTGTCGAGCTCGGGTCATTGAGCACAAGATCAATAAGCGAATCGGCAAATGCCGAGATCGTCTCGTCGGTTCCGGAATACTCCTTGAGATATATCGTTTTCAGCGGCATTGTCGCCGCGTTCTTGTGCTTTGAAAACACCGTCAGGCTGTTATAATCCGAGGCATACTGGTAAGGTCCCGAGCCGCCGGGATAGGGCTGGGTCGCTGTTCCGTACTGAATAACGGGGATGCTCAAAAGCGCCGGGAACATCATGTTTTTCTTCGATAGATTGACAACGACCGTCTCCGAATCGGTAGCCGAGCAGCCGGAAACGTAGCTAAGGCGTGCTCTGAAGCGGTCATTTCGCATTGCGATCTGGATCGTGTAGGCAACGTCCGTTGCGGTGAGCGCTGCGCCGTTATGGAAAGTGTGCCCCGATGCGACCTTCAGCGTCCAGCTTGAGCCGTCCTCGGTGGACCACTCGCTGACAACGTTGGGCTGGACCTCAAAGCTGTTATCGACCTCTACGATGTTCTCGTACACAAGGCAGCAGACGAGCTGATTATTCGTATTCGTCGCAATAAGCGGATTCATGCTGTAGCTTTTATTGCAGTTGAGCGTGAATATATCATCGGCCGCGACGGTCTGTCCAAGCTCCTTGCCGGCGCTCGTGCCCTTGACGTAATCGTCCTTATTATCGTCGGCCGTGCCGCAAGCTGCCAGCGAAAGCACCGACAGCAGCGCGAGCAGCAGCGCAATAAATCTTTTCATCTTTGACATTTTCGCACCTCAGAGCATTATCGCCGCCGCCATGCTGCCGCGAACTCCGTCGGTTGCCCGGTGCGACCAGTATTTCTCCGGAAGGCACATCGTGCACTCGGCGGACACGTCGATATTCTCGCGCTTTAGGCCGAGCTGCTCAAGTCTGCGCGCGTTTGCGCCGCGCAGATCGACATGCGTTTTGCCGTTCGGCTTTTTCTCGAAAAGTCCGTCAGTCTCGCCGCCAAGATAGCGCTCCACAGCCTCGGGAACGTCGTCATCGCACTCAAAGCAGCATTTGCCGATGCTCGCGCCGATGGCCGCGCGGATATTCTCCGGTCTTGCGCCGAGCGCGCACATTTTTTCGACCGCCGCACCGAGGATGTCCTGCACGCTGCTCTTCCAGCCGCAGTGCACCGCCGCAATGACCTCAGCCTCGGGATCGTGCAGCAGAACCGGCACGCAGTCGGCAATATAGATCATGATCGGCAGATTCTTTACGTTTGTCACAAACCCGTCGCACTCGATGCGCTTATCCGAGCCGACCGGGTATCGGTCGGCATCGCAGGCAAGGTGAACGAGCCTGCCGTGAACCTGCTTTGTGACAACGAAGTCGTCCTTTCCGCAGCCCATGATCTCGCCGGCGAGGCGGTAGTTTTCGCAGACGGCGGCGTCATCGTCGCCGCGGTGCACGCCAAGGTTCCACGAGGCGAAAACGCCCTTGCTCACGCCGCCGATGCGCGTTGTGAACATATGCTTTGCGCTTATTTTATCCGATGTCATGTATACGCAGCCGTGCTGCATGTTTTCAGTAAATGCCATTATGCTTCCTCGTCAGTCGTTTCTGCCGCAGCATTCCTTATACTTGAGTCTGCGCGAGCCGTCGGCCTTCATTTTGCCGCAGGGGCAGGGATCGTTGCGGCCGGGCTTCGGCGCTTTCTTGATGGGCTTTTTCTTGGGCGCTTCGCCGCCCACGTTTGCGGCCATATTCTTTGCAACGGCCTTGCGCTCGAGCGTCTGCTCCTTGCGGACGCGGACGGTGAATATTCTGCGCACGGTCTCCTCGCGGATGCCGTTTATCATCGCCTCGAACATATCGTAGCCCTCGCGCTTGTACGCGTCGATGGGCTTTACGTTGCCGTAGCCGCGCAGGCCGATGCCGCGCTTGAGCTCTGCCATTGCGTCGATGTGATCCATCCAGTATTCATCGACGACGCGCAGCATGATAACGCGCTCGATCTCTCGCATGACGGGCTGCCCGTCGGGAGCCGTACCAAACTCCGCCTCTCGCTTATCGTAGACCTGCTGCGCAATGTCATACACACGGTCGATGATCTCCTGAGCCTTGGGCGCGCCCTTGAAATCGTCAAACTTCACCGCACCCTTGGGCAGGAAGAGCTTTTCAAAGGGAGCAATGACCTCGGCGAGGTGCTCCTCGTTTTCAGGAGCTCCGCCGTGCAGAGCATCGTTTACAGTCCCTGCAACGAAGTCGTAGATCATCTTATTGATGTTCTCGCGCAGATTCTCGCCGTCGAGCACCTTACGGCGCTCATCATAGATGATATTGCGCTGCTGGTTCATAACATCGTCGTATTCCAGAACGCTCTTACGGGTCTGGAAGTTGCGGCTTTCAACGGTCTTCTGAGCCTGCTCGATCGCGCCGGAGAGCATCTTGTGGTCAAGCGGTGTATCCTCGTCAACACCGAGGGATTCCATCATGTTGCTCATACGCTCGGAGCCAAACAGACGCATTACGTCATCGGTCAGCGCAATATAGAAGCGGCTCTCGCCGGGGTCTCCCTGACGGCCCGCACGGCCGCGCAGCTGGTTGTCTATACGGCGCGACTCGTGGCGCTCGGTGCCGAGGATGAACAGGCCTCCGGCGGCTTTGACCTTTTCGGCTTCCTCATCGCAGACTGCCTTATGCTCCTTTAGCTTTTCGGCGTACAGTGCGCGTGCCTTGAGTATCTCCTCATTGTCGGTGTCGGCATAGCCTGTTGCGTCGGCAATGACCTCCTCGGTGAAGCCTGCCTTGCGCAGGTCGTTCTTCGCGAGGTATTCGGCATTGCCGCCGAGCATGATATCGGTACCACGACCGGCCATGTTGGTCGCGATCGTAACAGCGCCGAGCTTACCGGCCTGAGCAACGATCTCGGCCTCTTTTTCATGGTGCTTTGCATTGAGCACATTGTGCTTGATGCCGCGCGCCTTCAAAAGCTTGGAGAGATATTCGCTCTTTTCGATGGATATCGTGCCGACCAGGACAGGCTGCCCCTTTTCGTGGCAGGCGATTATCTGCTCGATTATCGCGCGATCCTTTCCTGCCTCGGTTTTGTAAACAACGTCGGGCTGGTCGATACGCGCAACGGGCTTGTTGGTCGGGATCTCGACAATATCGAGCTTGTAGATCGACTCAAATTCCTCCGCCTCGGTGACGGCCGTACCGGTCATGCCCGAGAGCTTATCATAAAGTCTGAAGTAGTTCTGGAACGTGATGGTCGCAAGCGTCTTATTCTCGCGCTGAACGTCAACGTGTTCCTTTGCCTCGATTGCCTGATGCAGACCCTCGCTGTAGCGGCGGCCGAGCATGATGCGGCCGGTGAATTCATCAACAATGAGCACCTCGCCGTCTTTCACGACGTAGTCGATATCGCGCTTCATGATGCCGTGCGCGCGCAGAGCCTGATTGATATGGTGCGTGAGGGTCGAGTTTTCGATATCGGCATAGTTTTCAAGGCCGAACGCGCGCTCGGCTTTGGCAATGCCGCGTGCAGTGAGCGTCGCCGTGCGCGCTTTTTCATCGACAACGTAGTCGGCGTCGATGTTCTCGTCCTCTTCCTCCTTGGAGTCGGTGGAGGCATAGACCTTCTTTTTAAGTCCGGCGACAAAATCGTTTGCCTGACGGTAAAGATCGGTGCTCTCGTCGCCCTGGCCGGAGATTATAAGCGGTGTTCTCGCTTCGTCGATGAGAATCGAGTCAACCTCGTCAACGATGGCAAAGGCGTGGCCGCGCTGGACGCGGCTTTCCTTATAAATGGCCATGTTATCGCGCAGATAGTCAAAGCCCATCTCGTTATTTGTGCCGTAGGTGATGTCGGCGGCGTAGGCGGCCTTGCGCTCCTCATTGGTCAGGCCGTGGACAATCAGGCCGACGTCGAGACCCATGAATCTGTGCACCTTGCCCATCCACTCGCTGTCGCGTCGAGCGAGGTAGTCGTTGACGGTGACAATATGCACGCCGTTGCCGGTAATGGCGTTGAGGTACGCCGGCATTACTGCGACGAGGGTCTTGCCTTCGCCGGTCTTCATCTCGGCGATGCGGCCCTGATGCAGGACGATGCCGCCGATGAGCTGGACGCGGAACGGCTTCATGCCGAGGACACGCCACGCGGCCTCGCGCACCGCGGCGAATGCCTCGGGCAGCATGGAGTCGAGATCCTCGCCGTTATCATAGCGGTTCCGGAACTCGGCGGTTTTTGCGCGCAGCTCGGCATCGGAAAGTGCCTGCATCTGCGGCTCGAGCGCCTCTATCTTATCGACGATAGGGTATATTTTTTTAAGCTCATGATCGGTGTGGCTGCCGAAAAGTTTACTGAAGAAACCCATATTATTGCCTTTCGTATGTAAAGATAATTTCACAAATAGATTGTAGCATATAATTGTGAATAAAAAAAGTCCTACGGCATGGCTTTTTATGTCTTTTCATGACTTTTTCTGCGCTTGTTATCGGCATGGGGGATATGTTATAATAGCCGCATCACGCGAAAAGAGGTATCCACCGTTGGATTTCAAACAAATCACATTAAGCGACGTCGGCGCACTGCGCCCGTACCTGCGCGCGCAGTATCGCTCGTGCGACTACTCGGTGTTGGGCGTTTTCATGTGGGCCGACAGATTCGGCTACGAATACAAGATAGAGGACGGAGTTCTGTTCATGCGCGAAAGATCGCGGCACGGCAGCGAGTACGACTATTTGCTGCCGCTGGGCGAGGGCAGCCTGTGCGACAGGGTGCGCGCGCTGCGCGAGACGGTCGGCGGCAAGCTCACGATGAGTCTTGTGCCTGAGGACGCGCTCGACGAGCTGCGCAAGGAATTTGACTTCACCGCCGCCGAGGAGCCGGACATTGCCGACTACATGTACAAGGCCGAGGACCTTGCGTACCTCGCCGGGAAAAAATACAGCAAAAAGCGCAACCTGATCCACCAGTTTGAAAAGCTCTACCCCGACTACACGCTTGAGGCGATAACGGCCGAGAACGCGCACCACATAGCCGAATGCTGCGCGCATGACTGGGCGGACGCCGGCATGAGCGAGCTTGCGATGTACGAAAACGACCACACGCGCGAGGTACTCGAGGACTTCGCGGCCTACGGCTGCACGGGCTACGCTCTGCTCACCGACGGCGAGGTCGCGGCATTCTGCATCGGCGAGGTGATGGGCGATACGCTGATCGTTCACATCGAAAAGGGCAAGCGCGAGTACAAGGGCGCGTTCCAGATGATAAACTGCCTGTTCGCAAAAACCGAGCTTGAAAAGTGCGGCATACGATACGTAAACCGCGAGGACGACGTCGGCGACGAGGGGCTGCGGCAGGCAAAGCAATCGTACTTCCCCGAGTACATGCTGAAAAAATTCAGGCTCGAATATGAATAATTACAAACTCACCCTGAGCTATGACGGCAGCCGATACCGCGGCTGGCAGCGGCAGGGCAACACGGAAAACACGATACAGGGCAAGGTCGAGGCCGCGCTTTCGCGCATACTCGGGCAGGAGATCGAGATAAGCGGCTCGGGGCGCACGGACGCCGGGGCGCATGCGCGGATGCAAGTTGCTTCATTCCGGGCGGAAACCGGGATGGATACAAGCGATATACTATCGCGGCTGCGCGAGGCGCTGCCGGAGGACATTGCGGCGCTCGAGCTGAGCATTGCCGAGCCGCGATTTCACGCGCGGCTGAGCTGCGTCGGGAAAACGTATATATACCGCGTGCAGAACAGTGCGGTGCAGAACGTTTTCGAGCGAAAGTACATGTATCGCGTAAGCGAGGCGCTGGATATCGGCGCAATGCAGGACGCGGCGAAAGTTCTGCTCGGCGAGCACGATTTCACGGCGTTTCAATCGAATAAGCGCATGAAAAAATCCGCCGTGAGGCGGATAGATACAATAGATATTACGCGCATCGGCGACGAGATACGGTTCACAGTTTCGGGCAACGGATTTTTATACAACATGGTGCGCATAATAGTAGGCACGCTGCTTGAGGCCGGGGCGCATCGGATGAGCGTCGAGGATGTGAAAAGGGCGCTTGAATCAAAGGTGCGCGAAAACGCCGGACCGACGGTGCCCGGACAGGGATTAAGGCTGGAAGAGGTCAGATACTGACCCTCCAGCCTTAATCCCTGTCCGGGAGCTGATAGCTAATAGCTGATAGCTAATAGCTGATAGCTAATAGCTAAGGCGCGTAAACGCGCCTTGAATCACAACGCCGCAGTGGAGAACCACTGCGGCGCTGCTTTTATGCAACATAACGAATAGTTATAACAAGAGACTAAGTAAATGCTCTAAGCTCTAAACATCGTTAGAATTGCGAATTATTAATTACTCTGCGAGTGCGCGGTAGATGAAGGTGACAGCCTGGCCGCGAGTGCAGGTTGCTTCGGGACGGAAGGTGCCGTCAGCGAAACCATTGGTGACATCGTTGGCAACTGCCCATGCAACTGCGTCTGCGCAGTAGGAGCCGGAAGCGACATCTGCGAAGTTGGTGCCGGTTGCAACCTTCTCATCGCCGGATGCACGGAACAGGAAGGTGACGATCTGGCCACGAGTGCAAACTGCATTCGGGTCGAAGGTGGTATCGGTGGTACCCTTGGTGATGCCATTCTCGACTGCCCACAGGATTGCGTTGTAGTATACGCTGTCCTTGCTTACGTCGGTGAACGGGTTGACGGTGTCAGCCTTGACCTCGGGAGAACCGGCTGCGCGGTACAGGAAGGTGACGATCTGTGCACGAGTGCAGCCTTCGTCGATGCCGAAGGTGTCAGCAGTCTTGCCAGTGGTGATCTCTTCCTTAGCTGCCCAGATGATTGCCTTGTAGTAGGGGCTATCTTCCTTAACGTCCTTGAACGGGTTGACAACGGGAGGAACATAGGTAGGATCCTTCTCGCCGCAAACGGTGCAGACGCCATTCTCGAACTTGTGGCCGAGTGCAGGAATCTCAGTGCCCTTCTTGACGGTCTCGCCGCAAACGGTGCAGACCTCGTCGCCGGTGTAGCCGGCTTCGGTGCAGGTTGCTGCCTTTGCGTTCTTAATCTCGGTCTTGTGATCGACAATGTCGGTCTCTTCGCCCTTGGTCATAACGATGCCGCAAATCTTGCAGACTACATCGCCGGTGTAACCCTTTTCGATGCAGGTTGCTTCCTTGACATTGATACGCTCGTCAGCAGCAACACATGCGCCAACATGAGTGGTGTAAACCTTTACATTGTCGCCATCCATCTCATATGCGCCGCAGGCACACTTGAGAACAGAAAGGCCAGTGTTATCCTTAGAGGGAGCAACGAGAACAGTCTCAACATAGTTGTGACCGGTTGCAGGAACAACATAGGGAGCCTTGTAGATGAGGTCGTGCTTTGTTTCGGTGCAGATTATGTCCTTGCCATTGGCGTCCTTGCCCACAACATTATCACAGACATACCATCCCTCAGCCTTCATGCCAGCTTCGGTGCAGGTGGGAGCCTTATCAACGTACTTAACAAAGTGATGCTCAAGCTTGTCAATAGTCTTGCCCTTTTCGGTAACAGTCCATGCGCCAACAGCCTTACCGTCCTTGTCGATACCGGTCTGCAGGTAGGTCATGGTGTCGCCAGTGTAGCCTTCTTCGCAGCAGGTAGCTGCCTTTGCATTTACTTCGCACTTAACATCGCCGATTTTGGGAGCTGCCGCTTCAGGCTCAACTGCAAAGTACTCATCATAAGTGAGGACATCGCCGCCGTAGGTCTCATCGCACTTTGCGCAGTAAACCTTATCGGTCTTGCCGTCGTTTTTATCATTATCAGCGTCTATGTAGGGTTCTACACCCTCTTCGATAACCTTCATGTAAGCCTTGTGAGCTACATCGAGGGAATCAACAGCAGTGCCAGCCTTGATGACGGCTTTGCAGGTGGGGCAATACTCGTCACCGGTGTAACCAGTAACGTCAGCAGCCTTTGCACCCTTTACGGTTGCGGAGACAATATTGCCATTCTCATCGTAGGAAACAGCTTTGCCAGCAACAGTGGTTGCGTGGGCAGCTTCAACCGGTGCCTTAACGAGAACAGTCTCGCCGTCGCGGTCGAGGATATCATTAATAGCAAGAATAGCATCGTCATGACCGGTTGCCTCATAGAGAGCCTTGGTTACCTTTACATCAGCTTCTTTTGCATCTGCGGGAAGCAGAGCAACAGCGTCAGCAGCGCTCAGGATTGCTACATTCTTTCCGCAAACCGTGCACTCTGCATAGCCCCAGCCATTGTCAGTGCAGGTAGGCTTAACCACTACGGTGAACTCATACTTGTGTGCAACCTTCTCCGTCACCAGGGGCTGCATCATCTGCTTGCCGCAGTCGCCGCAGTAGTAAACGGTCAGGCCAGCCATGGTGCAGTCAGCAGGGATAAGCTCGGCTTTTACAAGCTTGGTGCAAACCTTGCACTGGTCCTTAATCTTAGCAAAGGGGGTGATGGTTACATCGTAACCGCCCTTGCCGTCGTCTTTGACGGTGATGCCGGGCTGCTTTTTGTCCGCATCTGCTTTCTGACTATAGAGATAGTCATCAGCAGTGGTATCTGCTGCCAGAGCGGTAGCAGGAACCAGAGATGCGATCATGAGAACAGCCATCAGCATGCTCAACAGTCTCTTTTTCATTTTCTCTTGTTTACCTCCGTTAAAATAGTGGGTTGAAAAAGTTTTGTCAAATACGCTTGGATACGGGAGAAAACCCACACCAAACATATTTTTCTTGATTATAGCATACGACTTTACATGTTTCAAGTGTTTTTAATAATTTTTTGGGCAACAATTCGGTTACAAAGTAACCGAATTGTTAGCTGAGAGCTGTTAGCTGAGAGCTTACAGCTAGCTAATAGCTGAGAGCTTATAGCTGAGAGCGAGTGGAGAGTTGAGAGCTGAGAGCTGAGAGTGAGTTGAGAGTTGAGAGCTTGGGGCTATCGGCTAACTGCTAGCTTCGCTAGTGGAGAGCCAATAGCCGAGAGCTGTTAGTTGACACCTCATCCGTCGCAAGCGACACCTTCCCCTCAAGGGGAAGGCAATACTAACTGCTATCAGCTAACTGCTATCTGCTACAAGCTATCTAACGCTGTTAGATAGCTTGTTTATGAACCCACTGAGCATTTTTGAGAGTTCTTCCGTGAGCTGTAAGGCTTTCTGAGCCTCGGTCTTTGAAATATAGCCAAGGCGGATGCACAGCAAAAGCTGCGTTTCAAGCTCGGCATTCGAGCCGCGCGCCATGTTCAGAAAGTTCTTTATATAGCCATCCGACTTCCTTTGATACCCCTCGGCTATGTTCGACGGAACAGACACCGCCGCTCGGCGCATTTGGTCGGACAGTGCATAGGTCTCTTCCTTCGGCAGCAGCTTGACTATGGCATAGGCCTCCTCGGCCAAGGTCATGGATTTTTGCCACATTATCAGGTCTTTATAGTCTTTGATCATGGAACTACTCCTTTCAGTCGTAGTTAGCTAAGAGCTGTTAGCTGAGAGCTTACAGCTAGCGGAGAGCTAATAGCTAATAGCTGTTAGTGAGCTAGCTGTGCTAGCTAGCTTATAGCTTATAGCTTATAGCTTATAGCTGAGAGCGAGTGGAGAGTTGAGAGTTGAGAGCTGAGAGCTGAGAGCTAATAGCTGTTAGTTGACACCTCATCCGTCGCAAGCGACACCTTCCCCTCAAGGGGAAGGCAACACTAACCGCTAACCGCTAACTGCTATCAGCTATCAGCTATCAGCTAAATAGCTAACTTCGTTAGCTATTTTCTCCACGTTTCGGGGGCGAAGAGGACGAGCATGGGGAAAATTTCGAGGCGGCCGAGGAACATGTCGAAGCACAGGACTGCCTTACTTATTATATTAAGCCCGGAAACGCCCATGGTGAAGGTGTTCGAGTCGATGCCGTAGCCGACGTTGCTGAGGCTCGAGATCGCCGCAAGCATGCCGTCGCCGATGCTCAGGCCGTTTATCGACAGCACCACAGCAGTCAAAATGACCGCCATGAAATACGCAATGGCAAAGCTTTCGACCGCGGAGACCGTGTCCTCCTCGACGATCTCGCCGTCAAGGTGGATAAGGTGCACGGAGTTCGGCGTGACGGTGCGCGCAATGGCGCGGTAGGTGCTCTTGCAGAGGATCATCACGCGCGACAGCTTCATGCCGCCGCCGGTCGAGCCGGACATGGGGCCGGTTATCATCAAAACGGTCAGCATAGCCAAAACAAAGGGCGACCAGAAGCTTGCGTCGATCGACACATAGCAGGTCGTGCTGATGATGGAAATGGCCTGGAACAGAGTGTGGTGGACGCCGTCGGCGACGGACGTGAATTTCGAGGCAGTGTCGATGCCCATGAGCAGCGCAACGCCCAGGACGACGATGACAAAGGTACGCAGCTCGCGGCTGCGGCGGATGCGCAGAAATTCGCGCGCAAGGACGCAGTAAAACAGGCTGAAGCTCATGCTGCACAGGGTCATGAAAATGAGCGTTACGTTCTGCGCATACGCGCCGTAGGACGCCATACTGTCGTTGCGGACGCAGAAGCCGCCGGTGGACACCGTGCTGAGCGATATGTTCACAGAGTCGAACAGCGGTATGCCCCCCAGAAGCAGCAGGACGATCTGCACGACGGTCATTGCTATATATATCTCATACAAAAGCTTTGCCGACTTCTGCATGCGCGGCACAAGCTTTGCCGCCATAGGCCCCGGGAACTCCGCGCGCAGCAGGAACATCGAGCCGCCCTCGCGCGCGACCGGCGCTATCGCAAGCAGAAAAACCAGAACGCCCATGCCGCCGATCCAGTTGGTGATGCTGCGCCAGAGCAGTATCGCCCGGGGCGCGGCCTCGACATCGTCGATGATCGTCGCGCCCGTGGTGGAGAAGCCGGATATCGTCTCGAACACGGCGTCGGACACGCTGCCGATCACGCCCGAGGCGTAAAACGGGATCGCTCCGAACAGCGATATGATGATCCACGCCAGGGCGACGGTCACAAAGCCGTCGCGCGCGCCGAGCGGGCGATCCTTGCTCTTTATCAGGCCGCAGGGCACTCCGACCGCGAGCACCGCCGCGATCGCCGCGGCAAAGCCGCGCAGCGCAGACGCGTCGCCGTCGGCGAGCGCAAGCAGCAGCGGAGGCAGCATGAACGCCGCCTCGATGCACAATATGACGCCTATCGTTTTTCTTATCGTTCCAATATTCATTACGCAAATATGTCGTTAAGGTCAAGGATCTCGCGTCCGGCGGTCGTGACGATGACAACCGTATCGCCGGTCGAGAGCGTGTCCCGGCCGCCGGGGATGATGATCTTGCCCATGTGGTTTATGCAAACGATCAGTATGCCGGGCTTGAGCCGGATATCGACCAGGCGCTCGTGCAGGTGCTCGGTCGAGTCGGTCACGGCAAACTCCAGCGCCTCCGCGCTGCCGTCGGCGAGGCGGTGGATGGTCAGCACCGCACTGCCGCCGGTGTTCTCCATCGCACGGACATAGCGGATGATGGCATAGGTGCTCAGGCTTTTCGGGCTTATGAGGCTGTCCGCGCCGCGGTCGCCGAGGATCTCGCCGTATTCGAGTCGGTTTATCTTCGTCAAAAGCTGCGGAACGCCCATCTTACGCGCAAACATGCCGATGATGATGTTCTCCTCGTCCATGTTCGTCAGCGGCAGGACAGCGTCCATCTGGCGGATGTTGTGCGTCCTGAGCACCGCCTGACTCGAGCCGTCCGAGCAGATGACGCTCACCTCTGGGTACTTTTCGGCGAGGTACTCGCACCGCGCGCGCTTCATCTCAATCAGCTTTATGCTTGTGCCGGTTTTTATCAGCATCGGAGCGAGGTATTCGGCGATCCTGCCGCCGCCGACGATGAGCACGTTTTTGCTTTTTTTGCTGCGCAGCTTCAGCTCGTGCGTAAGCTCGACGAGCGACGATGCCGGCGCGGTGACGTATATTTTATCGCCCTTGCGCAGAACAAAGCTGCCGTCGGGGATAAAGACCTTTTCCTCGCGCAGAACCGCACAGATGAGGACATGCACCCGTATTTTCCGACGCAGATCGGCAAGCTGAAGCCCGTCAAGCGGGCTGCCGTCGGCAATGAAAAGCTCGACTATCTCGGCCTTGCCCTCGGCAAAGGTATCGCGCTTTATGAAGGCCGGGATCTGCAGCAGACGGTAGATCTCCTTGGCGGCCAGAAGCTCGGGGTTTATGGTCATGGACAGGCCCAGCTCCGACTTGAGGACGTAAAGCTGCTCGGTATACTCAAGATTGCGCACGCGCGCGATGGTGTTTTTGCAGCCGAGCTTTCGCGCTACGATGCACGCGAGCATGTTCAGCTCGTCCTGCGCCGTGACGGCGATGAGCAGGTCGCTCTCGTCAACGTTTGCCTCGCGCTGGACGGATATCGCAGCGCCGTTGCCGCAAAGGGTCATGACGTCAAGCGTATCGGACAGGAGCTTTACCTTTTCCTTATCTATATCGACCACGGTTATATCGTGGTTCTCGTTGGCCAGCTCCTCGGCAAGCGAATAGCCTATCTTGCCTGCGCCGACTATTACGATCTTCATTTTTCAGATCCTCTCATCTATTTTGAAAAATCCAGTACCGTATATATTAACACATTATTTACACCGTAGCAACACCGCGGCGCACCCAGTCAACGGTGTAATCGGCAAATTTGCGAGTTGCCGGGCTGTTGCGGCTCGTTTCCGTTATCGCAAGGCCGATAACGCGCTTCGAGGGCGGAACAAGCTCTTTTACAACAACATCGTCGTGCCGGCCGGTCAGCAGAAGCTCGGGCATGATGGATATGCCCAGTCCCTTTTCGACCATCGCGATTATGGCGTAGTCGTCTTTGGTAGAAAAGCGGATATTCGGCTTTATCCCGGCTGCGGCGAGCGCGCGGTTTGCGTCGTGGTTTGATTCTTCCAGCAGGGTTATGAACGCCTCGGTCTCGCACTCAACGAGCGGGAACTTGGGGTAGGACTCGAATTTATGCCCGTGCGGCAGAATGGCGAGCAGTCTGTCCTCCATCAGCGGTATGCACTCGCACTTGAGCTGAGTCGGAACGTTAACGAAGCCGAGGTCAACGCTACCCTCGTCGATCCAGCGTTCAACATCGTAATAGTCGCCGTTTAAAAGCTTGAGATCGACGTTCGGGTAATCGTGCTGGAACTCTTTTATTACGCCGGGCAGCCAGTGAACCGCAACGGAGGTGAATGCGCCTATGCGCACCGTGCCGGAATCAAGGCCGCGGATGGCAGAGGCCGTCTGCCTAAGCTGCTCTTCATAGTTGAGCATTCCGCGCACTGACGGCATTATGCGCTCTCCGTCGGCGGTGAGCTTAACTCCGGCGCGCGAGCGGGTTATGACCGAAAAGCCAAGCTCGGCCTCCAAATTATTAATAGTATGGCTGACTGCCGACTGCGTGCATCCGAGGGCATCGGCCGCTCTTGTAAGGCTGCCCAACTCCACCACTTTCGCGAGAGTTTCGTATTTTGAAATGCTCATATTGCTCCTCCGGGGAATTTACATGAATTTTATTCATGTTAGCATGAAAATAATTAGGTATGGTAATAATATACCGCGTTTTTTCTGAAAATCAAGTAATTTCGATAATATTTCGCCTTGCAACGCACTTTTTGTGCGGCTATAATTCAAACATCGTTTAAAAATGATTGGAGAGAGAAACATGACAGGTAATATTATTTGCATCCTGATCGCCATTGTGGTCTACCTTGTCGGTATGGTCGCCATCGGCGTTTACTATTCCAAGGGCCAGTCCGACGCACACGAGTTTTACCTCGGCGGCCGCAAGCTCGGCCCTATCGTGACGGCGCTTTCCACCGAAGCTTCGGACATGAGCGCATATCTGCTCATGGGCGTTCCCGGACTGGCGTTCTTCTGCGGCATCGCGGAAGCGAGCTGGACGGCTATCGGCCTTGCGCTTGGCACCTATCTCAACTGGCTGTTCGTTGCAAAGCGCCTGCGCCGCTACTCGGTGCGGCTGGGCGCGCTGACTCTGCCCGAGTACATATCCCGCCGCTTCTACGATAACACCAAGCTCATTGAGCTTATAGGTGCCATAACCATCATCGTTTTCTACGTTCCCTACACCGCTTCCGGCTTCTCTGCCTGCGGCAAGCTCTTCGGAACTTTGTTCGGCTTTGACTATGTTCCCGCAATGATCGTCAGCGCTATCGTCATCGTTGCCTATACCGCATGCGGCGGCTTCAAGGCAGCGTCGGTAACGAGCCTTGTGCAGAGCCTTATAATGGTCTTTGCTCTGGCGGTCGTCCTCATCTTCGGCATCAACTCCGTCGGCGGCTGGGAAAACGTCGTTGCAAACGCCAAGGCCATCCCCGGCTACCTCAGCATGACCGCGACCACCAGCATTCAGGCCGCCGAGGCCGGCGAGTTCGGCACTCTCAAGATAATATCCACCCTCGCATGGGCGCTCGGCTACTTCGGCATGCCCCACGTTGTTCTTCACTTCATGGCCATCGAGGACGAGAATAAGCTCAAGCTCAGCCGCCGTGTTGCTACCATCTGGGTCGTTGTTTCCCTGTCTGTCGCAGTCGTGATCGGCATTGTAGGCTACTCCATGGCAAAAGAGAACATCATCGCCATGTTCGGTGACGCATCCTCCGCAGAGGCGCTCATCGTTTCCATCGCGGCAGTCCTGTCCGAGTACGGCGCATTCTTCGCTATCCTCGCAGGTCTTGTCCTTGCAGGCATTCTCGCCGCCACCATGTCCACCGCCGACGTTCAGCTCTTGGCGGCAGCAAGCGCGATCGCTCAGAATATCATCCGCGGCGTGTTCGGCGTTGAGCTTGACGACAAGAAGAGCATGATCGTTGCCCGCGTCACCGTTCTGTGCGTGGCTGTCTGCGGTGTGCTGTTCGCACTTGATCCCACAAGCTCCATATTCCGCGTCGTATCCTTCGCATGGGCAGGCTTCGGCTCCACCTTCGGTCCCATCGTTCTGTTCTCGCTTTACTGGAAGCGCTGCAACAAATGGGGCGCGATAGCCGGCATGTTCTCGGGCGCGGCAATGGTATTCATCTGGAAATACGCAATAGCCCCCATCGGCGGCGCGTTTGCGATCTACGAGCTGCTGCCCGCATTCATCACCTCCTGTATCTTCATCGTTGTCGTTTCGCTTCTGACCAAAGCTCCCGACGCAAAGATCTGCGAGGACTTCGACGCAGTCGCCGCAATTAAGTAAAGTATTCAAACAACCGAAAAGGCTTGCAGTCTGCCAACCGCAGATTGCAAGCCTTTTAGCTGCACCATGTCGCTTATAAGCGGCAAGCACAAGATGGTGATACTCTATTGCCTGATGGAGTACGAGCCGGTGCGTTTTAACGAAATGAAGCGCTACCTCGGCCGCATTACCGACAAGACGCTCAGCGCAAACCTCAAGGAGCTCGAGGCCGACAGGCTGATATCGCGCAAAGAGTATCCGCAGATACCGCCCAAAGTCGAGTATTCTCTGACAGAGCGCGGAAGATCGCTCATGGAGGTGCTCGACAAGCTCTGCGTCTGGGGCAGCGAGAACAGGATATGAAACGGGATATTCTCTCGATAGTCATCACGCAAAAAAACAGCTCATCGATGGATGAGCTGTTTTTGCTTAAGCTGACGAGAGTCGAACCCCTATCGCCTGTCGGCTTACTCGATATTTATATGCTTTCGCAGGACCTTTTCGGTAAGGAAGGCAAGCGCCATTTTGACAAGATCCGGGACGATGAACGGAAAAACGCACATGCCCAGCGCAGAGGCGTAGCTTATAGGCTTTGCCGCAGAATAGACCTTGACAAACCACACCGTGCCGAAGGCATAGCACAGCGCAAGCCCCACGACGAGCGACACTATCCCGACCCACAGCTTTTTGCCGAAAAGTCTCTCGCAGAGCCAATAGCAAAGCGCCGTGAGCATAAAGCCGAAGATATATCCGCCGCTCGGCCCCATGAGCTTCCCAATACCGCCGGCAAAGCCGGAGAACACCGGCAGTCCGACTGCGCCGAGCGCTATGTACACCGCAACGGCAATGCTGCCGCGCCTGCCGCCGAGAAGCAGCAGAGCCGTAAACACCGCGTAGGTCTGCATGGTAAAAGGAATGGCTGCCGGAACCGACAGCCATGAGCAGACCGATATGAGCACCGCCATCAAGGCGATGTAGGCCATATCCTTAGTCTTCAAATATTTGCACCTCAAAACGTCAGTATGCTGCGGCGCTTGTGTTCGCTCTTAGCGTGCATGCGCTGGATCTTTTCGAGCACCGCATCGTCTATTTTACCACCGCCGAGGTAAGTGTCAAGCTCTTTATAGGTAAATCCCATTTCGCCTTCATCGGTCTGTCCGTCGAACAGGCCGGCAGAGGGCGCTTTTTCTATGACGCACTCGGGTGCTTTCAGCCAGCGCAGAAATTCGTATATCTCCGTGACAGTCAGATCGTCGATGGGGTTAAAGTCGTGCGCGCCGTCGCCCCACTTGGTGAAGTAGCCGACATATGCCTCACTGCGGTTGCCCGTTCCGGCAACAAGGCGGTTTTCCGACGCGGCAATGGCATAGAGCGTTGCCATTCTCAGGCGCGGCGCAATGTTTGCCTCGGCGGCGTCGGTGAGATCAGTTACGCCTGCAAGCACAGCCTTTTCAGCGGCCTTGACCGCCGTAAGATCGGCGTAGCGCGTTTCGATCTCGTACTGCGCGGCAACGGTCTCGCCGTCGCGCTTATCCATGTCGTAATTGCGCACGGAGGTGCAGGGCATAATAACGCCCACGGTGTTCTCGCACGCAGCCTTGCACAGGATGCCGACAAGCGCGGAGTCCTTGCCGCCGGAGTTTCCGTAAACTATGCCGTCGGCTCCGCTTTCGCGCACGGCGTAGCGGATGAACTGAACTCGCTGGATATATTCTTTTTCGTAGTTTCTCATTTTAATTCACCTTTCCAGTGCCGCCTTTACAAAGCCGTTGAACAGCGGATGCGGCTTATTCGGTCTGCTTTTAAACTCCGGATGGAACTGCGCCGCGACGAACCATTTGCACGCCGGATTTTCCACCATCTCGACAAGCGAGCCGTCCGGGCTCATGCCGACGGGCAGAAGTCCGCGCGCAACGATCTCCTCGCGGAAGTCGTTGTTCACCTCATATCTGTGGCGGTGGCGCTCGTAGATAAGCCCCTCGCCGTAGTATTCGTAAGCCTTGCTCTCGGGCGAAAGCACACAGGGGTATTTGCCCAGACGCATCGTGCCGCCCTTTGCGGTTATGCCCTGCTGCTCGGGCATGAGGTCGATGACCAGATGCTGCGAATCGGCAGTGAACTCGGCGGAGTTTGCGTCCTTCCAGCCGAGAACGTGGCGCGCAAATTCTATGACCGCGATCTGAAGTCCGAGGCAGATGCCGAGATACGGCACGTCGTTTTCGCGCGCATATTTTGCGGCAAGTATCATGCCCTCAATTCCTCGATCGCCGAAGCCGCCGGGAACCAGAATGCCGCTGCAATCGCCGAGAACGGAAGCGATATTCTCCTCCGTGAGTTCCTCGGAATCGACCCACTTTATCTCCATTACGGCGTCGTTTGCCGCCGCCGCATGGTTAAGCGACTCGGCAACGGACAGATATGCGTCGTGCAGCTGAACATATTTGCCGACAAGGGCTATCTTCACCGCGCGGTGAGCTCCCTTGATCCTGCCTACCATGGCTTTCCACTCGGCAAGATCCGGCTCGGGGCAATCAAGGCCGAGCCTGCGGCAAACAACCGCGGACAGCCCCTCGTGCTCCAAGAGCAGCGGAGCCTCATACAGTGTGGATGCCGTTGCGTTCTGGATGACGCACTCCGGCTCAACGTTGCAGAACAGGGCTATCTTGCGGCGGATATCGTCGCTTATCGGGGCGTCCGTGCGGCAGACGAGAATGTCCGGCTGGATGCCGACCGACAGCAGCTCCTTGACCGAGTGCTGCGTGGGCTTGCTTTTAAGCTCGCCCGTGCCGGGTATCTGTACGATGAGCGGAACATGGATAAACAGCACGTTCTGTCTGCCCTTTTCAACGGCCACCTGACGGATAGCCTCAAGAAACGGCTGACTTTCAATATCGCCGACCGTGCCGCCGATCTCGCAGATGAGAACGTCGATATTCTCATCCTCCATTGCGTATACGCTCTGCTTTATCTCGTCGGTCACATGGGGTATTATCTGCACTGTGCCGCCAAGGTATCCGCCCTGGCGCTCGCGGTTTAATACGTTCCAATAGATGCGGCCGGCCGAGACCGAGGAGTTTCCGCTCAGGCTTTCATCGACAAATCGCTCGTAGTGGCCAAGGTCGAGGTCGGTTTCCGCGCCGTCGTCGGTGACGAAGACCTCGCCATGCTGATAAGGGCTCATAGTGCCGGGGTCAACGTTGAGATAGGGGTCGAATTTCTGGTTTTTCACGCGCAGACCGCGCTGCTTCAAAAGTCTGCCGAGCGAGGCTGCGCATATTCCCTTGCCCAGCCCCGACACGACTCCGCCTGTTACGAATACATACTTCATCATCATTTGCTCTCTCTCGTTAGAATTTATATCTTATTCACTGCCTGTCAGACAGAAAACAGCATATCGTAGTAGCTGGGGTACGGCCAATATTCCGTCGCCGTAAGGGTCTCAAGCTTGTCGATAACGGTGCGCATATCCTCCATTCTGAGGAACACCTCATCGTGGTAATACTTCATAAGCTCGGCATTGCCGACGCTCGGCGCGGTCTCAAGCGCAGATTTGAGGGAAACCATCTTGTCAAGCAGGCTCTCGTTTAAGCTGCTGAGGGTTCCGATGAGCGCGCTTTCCACGCGGCAGGGCACCTCGGGCAGAGCCTTGCGCTTTTTGATAAGCGTTTCGCTCAGCGCGGCGGTGTACTCGGAAACGGCGTTGAGAATGCCGTGCTGCACCATGTCAACAAGCGTCTCGCCCTCGATGGCGATGACCTTGCAGTAGTGCTCCATATGTATCTCATTGCGCGCGATGATCTCGGCCTCGGTGTAAACGCCGTACTTGGTCAGCAGCTCGATATTCTTCGGCAGCATGTACTCGGGCAGCGCCGTGGACGAGTTCTTGAGGTTTTTAAGTCCGCGCTTTTCGGCCTCTGCGACCCACGACTCGTCATAGCCGTTGCCGCCGAAAAGGATGCGGCCGTGCTCTTTGAACGTGCGCTTTATAAGCTCGTGCAGAGCGCCTGTGAAGTCGGATGCTTTTTCAAGCTCGTCGGCGAAAACGCACAGCGAGTCTGCGATGACCGTGTTCAGAACCGTCGTCGGGCCGGCTATGGACTGGCTCGAGCCGGGCATGCGGAACTCGAATTTGTTGCCGGTGAAGGCAACGGGCGAGGTACGGTTGCGGTCGGTCGTGTCGCGCGGAATGGGCGGCAGAACGTCAACGCCGATGCGCAGCGTGCTCTTGCTCTTTTCGGTGTAGCCCGTGTCGTTTACGATAGAATCGACTATGCCCTCAAGCTCCTCGCCGAGGAACACCGAGATTATCGCCGGAGGCGCTTCCTGCGCGCCGAGGCGGTGGTCATTGCCGGCAAAGGCGACCGAGCATCTCAAAAGCTCCTGATATTTATCAACGCCCCTCACGAATGCCGCAAGGAACAGCAAAAACTGTGCGTTCTGGCTTGGAGTCTTGCCTGGGGAGAACAGGTTTTTGCCCGTGTCCGTGCCAAGCGACCAGTTGTTGTGCTTGCCCGAGCCGTTTACGCCGGCAAATGGTTTTTCATGCAGCAGGCAGACGAGGCCGTGGCGGTCTGCGACCTTCTGCATTATCTCCATGCTGATCTGGTTCTGATCGTTTGCGGTGTTTGCATCGGAATAGACCGGAGCCATTTCATGCTGAGCCGGGGCGACCTCGTTATGCCGCGTTTTCGACAGAACGCCGAGCTTCCACAGCTCCTCATCGAGATCCTGCATGTATTCGGCAACACGCGGACGGATCGTTCCGAAATAGTGATCGTCAAGCTCCTGTCCCTTTGGCGGCTTTGAGCCGAACAGAGTTCTTCCGCAAAGGCGCAGATCCTCGCGCTCCAAAAACAGCTCTTTATCTATAAGGAAATATTCCTGCTCGGGTCCGACCTGAGCGATGACCTTCTGCGTTTCGGTATCGCCGAAAAGGCGCAGTATGCGCAGCGCCTGACGGCTTACCGCGTCGCACGAGCGCAGCAGCGGCGTTTTCTTATCCAGCGCCTCGCCGGAATACGAGCAGAACACGGTAGGTATGCACAGTGTTCCGTCCTTTATGAACGCAAACGCGGTGGGATCCCATGCGCTGTAGCCGCGAGCTTCAAAGGTCGCGCGCAGGCCGCCCGAGGGGAAGCTTGATGCATCGGGCTCGCCGCGGACAAGCTCCTTGCCGGAGAATTCCATCGTTATCGCACCGCCGCCGGCAGGCGAAATGAAGCTGTCGTGCTTTTCGGCGGTAATACCGGTCAGGGGCTGGAACCAGTGAGTGAAGTGGGTAGCGCCGTTTTCAAGCGCCCACTGCTTCATGCCCTCGGCAATGCCGTCGGCAACTTCAAGCGTAAGCGGCTTTCCGTCGGAAAGGCACTTTTTCCACTCCTGGAAGTACTTCTCCTTGACGTATTTGCGCATGGTGCGTTCGTTGAATACGCAGCTGCCGAACAGCTCAGGGATCTTTTTTACTTCTCTGCTCATGGTTTTATCCTCCTTTTATTTTCCGCTCGCGCCGTAGTTTTTAAGAACTCGTGCGGAGGGGTCGTCAACGTCACAGCCCGGCCACGTTTTGTTCGGCATCCAGAAGTCCTTGACCATCCGTGCCTGACCGGGATAGTACTTTTCGAATATATCTCTGTAGAGAAGGCTCTCTTTTGTAAAGGGAGCCGCAAAATCGTATTTTTTTATACCCTCGGCAAACTGATCGTCGCTGTAAACGCTCTCGGCATAGTCCTTGAGGTCATCGACCATTGAGTGGCCGACGGCATCGGAAAACGCCGCCTTCTGACGCCAGAGTATCTCATCGGGCAGAATGCCGTCCTTTTCAAACGCGCGGCGCAGAAGATATTTTCCCATGTCATAGGTGTTCATCTTCATTTTAGGGTCAACGCTCATGACATAGCGGACAAAATCAAGATCGCCGAACGGTACACGCGCTTCCAGAGAGTTTACGGAAATGCAGCGGTCAGCACGCAGAACGTCGTACATGTGCAGCTCGTCCACTCTCTTTTTAGCCTCGCGCTGGAACTCCTCCGGCGAGGGGGCAAAGTCGGTGTACTTATAGCCGAACAGCTCATCGGAAATCTCGCCCGTGAGCAGCACGCGCACATCGGTTTTCTCATGTATCGCCTTGCAGCAAAGGTACATGCCCATGCTCGCGCGGATGGTGGTTATATCATAGGTCCCCAGCATCGCTATGACTTCCTCGAGCGAGGAAATGACCTCGTCGCGCGTCATGGTGACCTCCATGTGCTCAGAGCCGATGAAATCGGCGACCTTGCGCGCATATTTAAGATCGATGGGGTCCTGATCCATGCCGATGGCAAAGGTGCGGATCTTTTTGCCCAAAAGCTTTGCCGATATTGCGCACACAAGGCTTGAATCAAGGCCGCCTGAAAGCAGGAAGCCGAGCGGAGCGTCAGCGTCAAGGCGTTTTTCAACGCCGGCAATGAGCTTTTCGCGGATCTTGCCGCAAACGGTGTCGATATCGTCGCTCGAATACTCCGACACGCTCGTCAGATCGGCGTAGCGGACAAACTTTCCGTCTGCATAGTAATGTCCGGGAGGGAACGGCATGATGTCGCCGCACAGGCCGACAAGGTTTTTTGCCTCGCTTGCAAATATCACGCTGCCGTCGGAATAATGTCCGTAATACAGCGGCCTTATGCCGATGGGGTCGCGCGCAGCGATAAGCTGCTTTGTCTGCCCGTCATAAATTATCATGGCAAACTCCGCGTCGAGCTTTTTGAACATCTCAAGGCCGTATTCGCGGTAAAGCGGCAGAATGATCTCGCAGTCGGACTCGCTTTTGAAGCTGTATTTTGCACTCAGCTCCTTGCGGAGCTGTCGGAAGCCGTACAGCTCGCCGTTGCAGACTACCGCGTCGCCGTCGAGGCAGAACGGCTGCATGCCGCTTTCGTCAAGTCCCATGATCGACAGGCGGTGAAATCCGAGTACCGCGCCGTCGAGCTCCAGCACCCGCGTTGCGTCCGGGCCGCGCGATACCGTGCGGTCAAAATACGCTCTGACCGACTGAGCAGCAAGCTTTTTGCTTGTGAAACCGATGATTGAACACATAAAAAATGCACCTCCGAATTTTTTGGGCAGCTATCCCTAAACTTTAGGACGAATAGCTGCAAATCCGCGGTGCCACCTAACTTACTGCCGAAGCAATCACTTTTACGGGCTCAATCAAGCCCTCGTGCCTTAACGCCGCACTCCGCGTCTTTCCTACTTGGCATTCCGTTCAGATTGCTGCTGATAAAGTGTTATTCACTCATCCTCCGGTGTCGGGATCGCACTGTCCCCGACTCTCTGCGACCGAGCATACGAGCTACTTGTCTTCGTCATTGCATTTACCGTATTCAATTGACGTCGTATTCACTGCCCTATAAAAAACTAAATTCTGCCGCACGAGGAATGCGGCAGACTTCAGTTTTACAGATGAGAGAGCAAATGATTACAACAAATAAGGTTCAAGGATTTTGTCCTTGCTTCGACCTTATGGCGGTATATTAGCACAAGAAGTTTGATAAATAAAATACATATACCATTGCGGTTGCCATATCGAAAAAATATGGTATAATACCACGTGCAGAGAAAAGAGAGGTAACAAGATGGATCTTAGAACACTTAGATATTTCACCGTGGTTGCCGAGGAGCTGAACATAACGCACGCGGCCGAGCGCCTGTGCATGAGTCAGCCGCCGCTGAGCAACCAGATGAAAGCTCTTGAGGAGGAGCTTGGCACGAAGCTGTTCATCCGCGGCAAGAGACAATTGCAGCTGACCGACGCCGGACGGCTGCTGCTGCTGCGCGCAACACAGATACTGGACATGACCGAAAAGGCTCAGCACGAAGTCATGAGTCTTGAAGGCGGCATGAGCGGAACGATAAACCTTGGCATCGTCGAGGGACGTGCTCCGTTTCTCACGGCGCGCTGGATAGCCGGATTTAAGGAGGAGTTCCCCAATGTCAAATACAGCATGTGGAACGGCAGCAGCGACGATGTGCTCGACCGGCTGCGTCAGGGTCTTGTTGACCTTGCGGTGATAGCCGCACCTTACGACACGGAGCACCTTGAGGGCATCACCGTCGGGCGCGGCCCGTGGGTCGCGATAATGTCGCGCTCAAACGAGCTTGCCGGAGGCAGCGATACGATACCGCTCAAGAGTCTTGCCGGAAAGCCGCTTATAGTGCCCAGCCGCCCATCGCGCATCGACGCAATACGCGCATGGTTTGCCGAAGCAGACGCCGAGCCGAACATTATATGCACGCTGTCAAACTATCTTGACGCCGTGGCAATGTCGGAGCTTGATATCGGCATAACCATTTTTCCGCGCACTACATACACACCGAACGATCTGCTGGTAACGAAGATAATAACAGACCCGGCCAAACAGATAGAATACGTCCTCGTGCGCATGAAAAACCGCGAGCCGAGCGAGCTTATGACCGAGTTTATCAACTATGTACGCGACACGGAGGATACCACCGCCGCCGACCCCGGCTTCAGCGAGATACTCAAAAACGAATACGTTCCTCCGGAAGGAACACCGTATCTGTAAAAAAGAAGCTTGCGATGCAAGCTTCCAGCGTGTCAAAAAAGTCTTTGACTTTTTTGCACGCTTCAAAAACGCCACATTTTTTGTGAAAACAGGTTTTCACGAAAAATCTCGCTACGCTCGTCAAAAAGCCTGATAAATCAGGCGTTTTTGATGGCTATTAATCCAATTTCGAGTGGGGCCTTTGCCCCCTCGAGCTCCCCTGCTGCTCTATTATCTTTCTTTTGCAGCATAGTTTTTCGACAGCCTGGAAGCTTGCCGCGGCAAGCTTCTTTTCTTACAGGCAATTAATAGTGAATAATGAATGATGAATAATTATTGTGTGCGCTTCGCGCACGGATTTTAAAGGGCACTCAGCGCGCCCGTCTCACGCTGAGCGAGGCAATTACGGTTTTTTTCGCAGTTTCGACACCGGGCACCTGTAATAAACGTATAAGTACAGCCTTAATTCGCCTCTAAAAATTCGTGCAAATGTGTTAAAAGTGCAAAAAAGGTATTGACAACGGAAAAAGAGGGTTCTATAATTCGGCTCAAATAAGACAGCACCTGATAGAGGTTGCGGAAACGATGAGTACTCCACGGTATACGCCGGCAAGCGGCTGCGGAGGAAAGGCAATTCCGCCGAAGTACAGTTCGGTTGCCGCCGGGCTGAAGCTGGGACTTCGCTGAATAAGCGTTGGACTGTCACATTTATGTGGAGCGCTATCGAAGGCAATTTAATTTTGGAATTTCTTTTTTCTAAAGCCTGCGATACCACTTCGGGTCGCAGGCTTATTAATTTATCCAAAAGGAGTTCCAAGAAAATGAGAAGAACCAGAAACCTTATCGCGCTGCTTATGGCAGCGGCAATGTGCCTTTGCCTGTTTGCAGGCTGCGGCAGCAGTGACAACGAAAACGGCAGCGAAGCCGCTGACCTTACGAAGGCAACAAGCCTTGCAGACCTCGCAGGCCGCAAGATAGCCGCCCAGGCCGGCACTTTCCACGCCGACGCACTCACTCAGATCGAGAACGTCCAGTCCTCGACCTATCCTGAGTTTGCAGACCTTCTGACCGCGCTCAAGTCCGGCGCCATCGACGGCTACGTCGCAGAAGAGCCGACGGCATTCTCCGTCTGCCAGTCCGACGACAGCCTGACCTACATTCCTCTGAAGAACAACGACACCGGCTTTACCGCGACAGCAGCAGACGTCGGCATCGCAGTCGGCCTCAAGAAGGGCTCGGAGCTGAGAGCTCAGATAAACGAAGTCCTCGCGACCATCACCGATGAGCAGCGCGCAGAGCTTATGGAGCAGATAGTCACCCTCGCATCCGGCGGCGAAGTAAGCGAATTTGCAATCAGCTGCCCCGCACCCGAAACCACCAACGGCGTTCTGAGAGTCGGCATGGAATGCGCATATGAGCCGTACAACTGGACCGACATGGACGGCACCAGCCTCGGCGCAGTTCCCATCTCCGGCGAAGGCAAGGAAGGCCTGTACGCAAACGGCTACGACGTCCAGATCGCACAGTACATTGCAAACAAGCTCGGCATGAAGCTCGAGATCTACTCCTTCGAGTGGGATTCCCTCATCCCGGCACTTGAGTCCGGCGCTATCGACGCGATCGCGGCAGGCATGAGCCCCACCGCAGAGCGCGCACAGCAGATCGACTTCTCCGACACCTACTACGAGTCCAACCTCGTCGTTATCATCCGCAAGTAAGCAAACCGAAAGGCCGGTAAAATGCCATGAGCTTTTTAAACGATGTTGTAAATATAGTAATCAAATATTATCCCAACCTGCTTGACGGCGTGGGCAACACCATGCTGATCGCACTCATCGGCACGGTTGCCGGTCTCGTGATCGGACTTCTCACCGGCGTTGTACGCACAGCTCCGCTTTCCAAAAACGCGGTGCTGCGCGTGCTGCACAAGATCCTCAACGCGGTTATCGCAGTGTACGTCGAGATATTCCGCGGCACACCTATGATGGTGCAGGCAATGGTCATCTACTGGGGCTATGCCTTCGCCACCGGCGGCAGCACCCTGCCGCTTATCCCCTCGGGCATCCTGATCGTTTCGATAAACACCGGCGCATACATGGCCGAGATCGTCCGCGGCGGCATCATCTCCATTGACAAGGGGCAGTTTGAGGGCGCAATGAGCATCGGCATGACCCATTCGCAGACCATGCTCAAGGTAATCATCCCCCAGGTCATGCGCAACATTCTCCCTTCGGTCAGCAACGAGTTCGTCATTAACATTAAGGACACCTCGGTGCTCAACGTCATCGGCGTTACGGAGCTGTACTACTTTGCAGGCATCATAAAGCGCCAGAGCTTTGAGACCTTCCAGACCTATCTGGTCGTCTGCGTTATCTACTTCATCCTGACCTTCACGGTCACGCGCCTGCTGCGCTGGGTCGAGCGCAAGCTCGACGGCAATGACAGCTACGTCATATTCGGCTCGCAGAGCGACAGCGCGGCCGAGATCCGCATAAGCAGGGAGGCATAAGTTATGTCCGAAAAAGTAATAGAGCTTGTCCATCTTCAGAAGCAGTTCGGCGAAAACACCGTTCTGCGCGATATAAATCTGAGCGTTTCCAAGGGCGAGGTGCTCAGCATAATCGGCGCGTCCGGCTCGGGCAAGAGCACGATGCTCAGATGCATCAACCTGCTCGAGACTCCGACCTCCGGCCAGATCCTGTATCACGGCAAGGACATCACCGGACACGATATGAATCTTTCGCAGTACAGAGCCAAGGTCGGTATGGTGTTCCAGAGCTTCAACCTGTTCAACAACATGACCGCACTCAACAACTGCATCACCGGCCAGGTATCGGTTTTAAAGCGCAGCCGCGAGGAGGCCGAGACCATCGCAATGAAGTATCTCGAGCGCGTCGGCATGGCCCCGTACATAAACGCACGCCCCTCGCAGCTCTCGGGCGGCCAGAAGCAGCGCGTTGCTATAGCTCGCGCACTGGCTATGGAGCCGGAGGCGCTGCTGTTTGACGAGCCGACGAGTGCGCTCGACCCCCAGATGGTCGGCGAAGTGCTCGACGTTATGCGTTCGCTCGCCGAGGACGGTCTGACGATGATCGTCGTCACCCACGAGATGGCGTTCGCCCGAGACGTTTCCTCAAACGTCGTGTTCATGTCCGGCGGCGTTATCTGTGAGGAGGGCAAGCCCCACGATATATTTGAAAATCCACAGAACCCCAAGACCCGCGAATTCCTCACGCGTTTTTTAGATTCGCACCGGGGCAACTACTGATACGTTTATTGCGGTATCCCGACCGGAAACTGCGGATAAAACAACAACTGCCTCGCATTACTGTAGTGCGCTGAAAAACAGAGCACAGTACCACTGTAGAGCGAGGCAGTCACGGTTTTCTCCGCACCTGCGAACCGGACAAGCGCAATAAGTGTATAGGTACAGCCTTAAATTGCCTCCAAAAAGGAATATTTTAAGCCTGACAGAGGATGTTTGTGCTCAGACAAGGCGAAAAGCCCGGAGGCATATTTGAGAGCCTGACAGAGGATATTTTTGTCCAGGCAAGGCAAACGGAGCCAAGGCATACTTTGTGTATGTCTGGCTCCGTTTAACGCCGCATGGGCAAAAATAGACCTGTCAGGTAGCTGCCTTCATGGCAAGGAATGCGTTTATAAATCCATCAATGTCGCCGTCCATGACGTTTTGAATGTTGCCGTTTTCATAGCCGGTGCGGTGGTCCTTGGCGAGGGTGTAGGGCATGAAAACGTAGGAGCGGATCTGGCTGCCCCATTCGATCTTCTGCTGAACGCCCTTGATGTCGCTTATCTTCTCGAGGTGCTCGCGCTCTTTGATCTCGGCAAGACGTGCACGGAGCATGTTGCGGCAGTTTTCGAGGTTCTGGAAGTGGCTTCGCTCGACCTGGGAGGACACGACGATGCCGGTCGGGATATGGGTCAGGCGAACGGCGGATGAGGTTTTGTTGACCTTCTGGCCGCCTGCGCCGGAGGAACGGTAAACATCCATCTTAATGTCCTCGTCGCGCAGCTCGATCTCGTTATCGTCGCTGATCTCAGGCATGACCTCGACCGCGGAGAACGAGGTGTGGCGGCGGCCGGACGAGTCAAACGGCGAGATGCGCACAAGGCGGTGGATGCCGTGCTCGCTTTTCAGGAAGCCGTAAGCGTTTTCGCCCTCGATCATGATGGTCGCGCTCTTGATGCCGGCCTCGTCGCCGTCGAGATAGTCCATGAGCTTTACGGTGTATCCGTGGCGATCGGCCCACATGTTGTACATGCGGTAGAGCATCTGCGTCCAGTCCTGAGCCTCGGTGCCGCCTGCGCCTGCGTGGAATGTAAGTATGGCGTTATTGGCGTCGTACTCGCCCGTGAGCAGCGTGCCAAGGCGCGTTTCCTCAAGCTTCTTTTCAAACTCGGCATACTCGCTCTGCAGCTCGGGCAGCATCGAGTCGTCGTCCTCCTCGATGGCCATTTCGCACAGCGTCATCAGATCGTCCCAGCCAGAGCAGAGCTTTTCATAGTTTTCGACCTTGGCCTTGAGCTGCTTTAAGCGCTTCTGCACGCGCTGAGAATTTTCAACGTCATTCCAGAATCCGTCGCGCGCGCTCTGCCCCTCAAGCTCCTCGATCTCTTTCTCGGCTGCTTCAAGGTGCAGCGCATCACGCAGCGCGTCCAGCGTCGGCTTAAGGCCGTTGAGTTTTCCCTTATATTCTTCAAATTCTATCATCGTAATCATTCCTCAATAAAATTAGCTGTAATATTATACACTAAACTCCCTCCATTGTAAATGTTTTTAGAAGCGAATTACCGCGAATTACCCACCTGCCGATGCGGTTTTTGCGGTAGCCCGGTATCGAGAGTGCAGTGGAAACCATGCGGTTTCTCCGCAGCTGATAGCTGATAGCAGAGATCCAATGCGTGCGCAAGCGCACTGATTTAATTCAACCCCTCAGTCAGCAGCTCTGACAGCTCCCCTTGCAGATGAGCCAATGGGGTACGGTGAAAAATTCAGCAGCGCACTAATGTATGGCGAGGCAGCCACGGTTTCGTCGGCACCTTCGACACCGGGCAACCGCAATATGCGTATCCGTGACTGCGTCAATTCGCCTCTAAAAAGAATTGACTTTAAAGGGGCGTTGTTCTATATTATATAATGATAAAGAATGTAGTTAAGGGACGAAAAAGAGAAAAAATTAATCAAACGGAGGACAAAATAATGGCTTTAACTGCCGAGCGCTATGCCGAGCTTACCGAGCTTTGCAGACGCTTCAGAATCGACGTTTTGACTGCGATACACGCAGCGCAATCCGGCCACCCCGGCGGCTCACTTTCCGTGTGCGAGATACTGACGTATCTTTATCAGGAGCATATGAATCTTGACGCATCCAAGCCCAACGATCCCGACCGCGACAGGCTCGTGCTCTCGAAGGGTCACGCAGCACCGATGCTTTACCGCAACCTCGCGGAAAAGGGCTTCTTCCCTGTTGAGGATATGATGACTCTGCGCCGCATGGGCGGTCTTGCAGGCCATCCGAACATGCACACCCCCGGTGTCGAGATCCCCGGAGGCCCGCTCGGTCAGGGTTTTCCTGCCGCACAGGGCATGGCAATGGCGCTCAAGCTCAACGGCTCTCCTGCCAAGGTCTATGCCGTTCTCGGCGACGGCGAGCTGGACGAGGGCGTTATCTGGGAAACCGCAATGAGCGCTCCAAAGTTTAAGCTTGATAACCTGATCGCAATAGTTGACTATAACAAGGTTCAGCTCGACGGCACGACCGACGAGGTCATGCCCCTGGGCGATCTTTCCGCAAAGTGGGAGGCTTTCGGCTGGACGGTGCTTGAGTGCGACGGTCACGACCTCGAGGCACTCGACTTCTGCATAAACGTTGCCGACGGCGCAGTCGGCGCCCCCACCGTCATCATTGCCAACACCGTTAAGGGCAAGGGCGTTTCCTTCATGGAAGGCAAAAGCGCATGGCACGGCAAGGCGATAGACGACGAAAGCTTCGCAAAAGCGATGGAAGAACTGGGAGGTGCGGTCAATGCCTAAGCAGATAAGAGAAGTTTACGGTTCGGTGCTTGCCGAGCTGGGCGATACGAACGAAAATATAGTCGTGCTTGACGCAGACCTCTCGGGTTCCACCAAGAGCGCAATATTCGGCAAGGCTCACCCCGAGCGCTTTTTCAACATGGGCATAGCCGAGCAGAACATGGTAGCGACCGCAGCCGGCATGGCTGCCTGCGGCAAGATCCCGTTTGTTAACACCTTTACGGTATTCCTCACCTCGCTGGGCCTGCTCTCGGCCCGCGATCAGATCTGCTACGCAAACCTGAATGTCAAGTTCGGCGGAGCATACTGCGGCATGTCCGACGCACTGGACGGCGCAAGCCACCATGCGACCGAGGATATCGCTTTCATGCGCGCTCTGCCGAATATGAAGGTAATCGCTCCTGCCGACGCGGCTGCCGCGCGCTGGGCAACCAAATACGCCGTTGAAAACTACGGCCCGATGTATCTTCGTTTGAGCCGCGAGGTATATCCCGATCTGTACACCGAGGACACCAAGTTTGAGCTTGGCAAGGGCGCAATAGTCCGCGACGGCTCGGACGTTACCGTTATCGCCTGCGGCATAATGGTGCACAAGGCGCTTGAGGCCGCAAATCTTCTTGAGGAGCGCCTTATCTCCGTGCGCGTCGTCGATATGTACTCGATAAAGCCCATCGACCGCGAGCTTATCGTAAAGTGCGCAAAAGAGACCGGCGCTATCGTCTGCGCCGAGGAGCACAACATCCACGGCGGTCTCGGCTCCGCTGTTTCGGAGGTGCTCGCATATGAAGGCTGCGGCGTTCCTACCGAATTTGTCGGCATTCAGGACACGTTCACCGAGTCCGCTCCCTACAAGGAGCTTCTCGCCAAATACGGCATTGATGCCGACGGCGTTATCGAAGGTATAGAAAAAGTTTTGGACAGAAAATAAAATGTTCCGGCTTTGGCCGGTCAGAGAAGGCGTATTATGAACAGCTTTTTTGCTCCCGGAAGAACTGAGCTTGCCGGAAACCACACAGATCATCAGAAAGGCCGCGTGCTCGCATCGGCTGTCGACAAAGGCATACACGCATTTGTCGAGCCGAATTTCGACAATGTCGCGCGCATAAGATCGGCCGGCTTTCCGGACATGGATATAAACCTGCTGGATCTTGACGTGCATCCGGAGGAATTCGGATCGTCGACGGCTCTGGTTCGCGGCGTTGCATCGGCAATGTACGATATCGGTGCGAGCTTCGGCGGCTTTGACGCAACGCTCGAAAGCGAGCTGAACGCAGGTTCGGGTCTCAGCTCGTCGGCAGCGTTTGCCGTGCTTATGTGCAGGATATTCAACGGCCTGTACAACAACTCCGAGCTTGAGCCGTATGCCGTGGCGCGCGTTGCCCAGCAGGCGGAGAACCTGCACTTCGGCAAGCCCTGCGGACTTATGGATCAGCTCGCCTGCTCGCTGGGCAAGGCGGTGTATATTGATTTCCTCACCGGCGAGATCATCCCCGTGAACGCGGACTTTTCGCGCATGGGCCTGACGCTGTGCCTTACGGACACCGGCGGCAGCCACGCCGGGCTTGACACGAGCTATGCGCGCATCCCGGCGGACATGCGCTATATTGCAAGCTTCTTCGGCAAGGAGCTTCTGGGCGAGGTCGATCCTGCCGAGTTCTACGCAAAGAAGTGGAACACATCCGACCGCCCGGTGCGCCGCGCAAAGCACTTTTTCGACGAAAACGCACGCGTTCCCAAAATGCGCGACGCGCTCATCGCAGGCGATGCTGCGGAATACATGCGCCTTATGAACGAGTCCGGCCGCTCATCGGAAACGCTGCTGACCAACATCGTCACGAGCGCGACCGACGACCGCAAGCTGGAAACGGGCCTGTATCTGAGCAGCAAGCTGCTCGACGGCATCGGCGCATGGCGCGTCCACGGCGGCGGCTTTGCCGGCTGCGTGCAGGCGCTCATGCCCTCGGAATACTTCCCGAAATACAAATCCGAAATGGAGGCGGCCTTCGGCCTCGGCTCCTGCCGTGCGCTGAAGCTGGGTTAAGGCATGAATTTCTTCGACTCACTTTCATCGATAAAGCTCGGCGATGTGTCGCTCAGTTCCGTTTTCTCGGCGCTGATAGTCTATGTTCTCTGCTATATTGCGATAAAAATTCTGTGCAAGGCGTTTGAGAAGATCCTTGACTCAAGCCGCCACATCGACGCGAGCCTCAAGTCGTTTTTCCGCAGCGCGATAAAGGCCGTGCTGTGGACGATCGCGGTCATAATCATTGCCGGAACGCTCGGCATCCCGGTGACAAGTCTTGTGGCCGTGCTGTCGGTGGCCGGCGTTGCGCTTTCGCTTGCATTGCAGGGGCTTTTGTCAAACCTCTTTTCCGGCATAACGCTGCTGACCACGCATCCGTTCAAGGTCGGCGACTATGTTGAGATAAGCGGCCAGAGCGGCACCGTCAAAAGCATCGGCCTGTTTTACACCGGCCTTGCCACAGTCGATAACCGCATGATATATGCCCCCAACGGCAGCGTGACCTCGGGGCAAATAGTAAACTACTCTGCCGAGGATCTCAGGCGCGTTATCATATCCGTCACCGCGTCCTATGACAGCGCGACGGAGGATGTGCGCGCAGCCTGCCTCGACGCGATAGGCATGATCGACAAGGCGCTCAGCGATCCCCCTCCGTTTGCCGCCATTTCAAGCTACGGCAGCAGCTCGATAGAGTACACCGTGCGAACATGGTGCAAAACCGAGGACTATTGGGATGTGTATTTCGCGCTGAACGAAAATCTGCGCACATGCTTTGAAAAGCACGGCGTTGAAATGTGCTATGACCATCTGAACGTTCACCTTGTCAGCGACAAATAACATCAATCAAAATAACGCAGACGTTTGAAACGCCTGCGTTATTATTTTATAAGCTCCATAAGCTCGCCCCAAAGCTCAACTATGCGAAAGCGCAGCTCATAGCCGTTAGCTTCGGTGATAAGCGCGCGCTCAGGCTCGCTCATTGCATCCAGCGCTCTGTTCTGCTCGGTGGCCGAAACGCACAGCGGTGGAAACACGACGCACCACCAGTTGTGCCCCTGCCCCTCGCCGATGATAACGCGCAGCGAGCTGTACTGCCCTGCCGGAAGCGAAAAGCTCTCGTACTCGCGCGTGGGATAATACTCGCTGCCGAGCGTTACGCGCACCGTGCGCCCCTCGGCGCATTTTTCCGCTGCGGCGCGGATATTCGGAAGCTCGGCGCTTATAATGCTTTTCGCCTGTGCCGGGCTTTCGGCGCTGTCCAGCACAGGCGTGAGATACTCCAGCACACTGTCGCGCACGCGCATTTTCAGCTCCTGCTCCGCCGCTTCGTCCGAGGCTGCGATAACGTGCAGCCGCACGAGCGACGAGCTTATATCCTGCTGCCGCCCCTGCGCCCACGCGCAGACGCAAAGCGTTACGCACAGCGCACACAGCGCCGCAGTTTCCCAGATCTTAAGCCTATATTTCTCCATGAAAAAACCGCCTTCACTATGTATTCCACTCATAGTATTGGCGGTAATATTTTGTTTTAAACCTCTATGCGCGGCATAATTTTTGCCATTGCCGTGCTGCGCCATTCGCGGCGCAGAGCGTCAAACGTTTTCCGCGCAGCGGCGGCGTCGTCATACAGGCCGAACACCGCAGAGCCTGTGCCGGTCATGACGGCTCCGAGAGCGCCGCCGTCGAGCATTGCGCTTTTTATCCCGGCGATCTCGTTATGTCGCCGGTCGGGTACATCCTCAAACACGTTGTACATTCTCCGCGCGATCTTCGGCAGATCGCCCTCACTGAGAAGCTCGATGATCCCCTGCGTATCCGGGTGGCAACGCAGCTTGACAGCGTCAAGCCGCCTGAACAGCTCCGGCGTTGACACGGAAAAATCGGGCTTGCAGACAACGACCTCGCAATCGGGCATAGGCGGCAGGGCCGATAGTATCTCTCCGCGTCCCGAGGCAAGCTGAGTTCCGCCGCTCACGCAGAACGCAACATCCGAGCCGATTTCCGCCGCTATCATTTCAAGCTGCGCGCATGAAAGCCCGGTTTTGCACAGCACATTCAGCGCACGCAGGACAGCCGCCGCGTCGCTCGACCCGCCTGCCATACCTGCTCCGACGGGTATGCGCTTTTGCATTTTTATATGCGCGCCCATATTTTCGACACCGCAATGGGCAAAGAACGCGTTTGCCGCACGCACGGCAAGGTTGCGCTCGTCGCACGGAACAAAGCGCAGATTGCACTCGGCTCGGCTGGCCTCACCGGGAGTGAGCACAACGGTGATATCGTCGCACAATGTGATGGTCTGCATGACCATGAGCATGTCGTGATATCCGTCGGGGCGTTTCCCGGTCACGTCGAGCGAAATATTTATTTTCGCATAGGCTTTTTCGTTTACACTCGTCATTTTTCAAAAAGGATGGACATCAGAGCGACGCCGGAATTGACATACGGGCCTTTCTCGCCGCTTTTTTCGGTGTACGGCAGGCCGGCCTTGGTGTCAACGCGGCTGTCATAGAGCATGTACGGAACGGGGTCGCCGTCGTGGCCGCGCGTGGAAGTCAGCGTCTTGTGGTCGGACAAAAACAGCAGGCGATAGTCCCAGCCACGCTCACGCATAGCCGCATCCAGCGGACGGATAAGGCGCGTATCGAGCCAGCCTATGGCCTCGAGCTTGCCCTCAAGATCGCCGTTGTGCGTGCACTCGTCGGGAGCTTCAACGTGAACGGCGGCAAAATCGTGATCCTCGAGTATTTTCAGGGCGGCGGCAAGCTTGTTTTCATAGTTTGTATCCTTTTCGCCGGTCGCGCCCTCGGGGCAAACAAAGCTCAGTCCCGTAAGTGCGGCAATGCCGTGGCAAAGAGGAACAGCCGAAACAACAACGCCGTCGTGGCCGGTCTCCTGCTTGAAATCGGGCAGCTTCACAGCCGTGCCCTCGGCCCAGAACCACACGCCGTTTGCCGGCATTTTGCCCTCGGCGCGCAGCTTTTCGTTGAGCGGATGGTGCTCAAGAATGCGGTTTGCCGCCTCCATAAGATCGCGCAGGACATTTGCGTTTTCGCAGCCGGTGGGCAGTATCGCACCGATCTTCTCGCCGAGGTGATCGTGCGGCGGAGCAAGGCGGATGCCCTTGATATCGGCCTGCGACTGCACGGCGATGTGGCGGAAGGAGTGGCCGAGGTTCACCTTCATGCCCGCTTTCTCGGCAAGAGGCGCAAACTCGGGATCGTTAAACAGCGCGGTGACTATCGCGTCGGACACCTCGCCGTCAATGGATCCTGCCGAGTGAGAAAGGATGCGCTTTTCCTCAAAGGGCATGTCGCCCTCCTCATAGGTGACCATGTTGCAGCGATAGGCAACGTCGCCTGCATTGAGCTTTATGCCGGTCGCCGCGGCTTCAAGCGGTGCGCGTCCCGTGTAGTAAAGGTTCGGGTCGCAGCCGAAAATGGACATTATCGCCGTATCGCTTCCGGCAGGCAGGCCGCGCGGAACGTTCAGCACGCTGCCGACCTCGCCGTGCGCGGCAAGCTCGTCGATAAACGGTTTTTTTGCATATTCAAGCGGAGTCAGGCCGCCGAGCTCGGGAACGGGGTTATCGGCCATACCGTCTCCTATTATAAGAATGTATTTCATTTATTATCGCTCCTTGCTTTGGAATATGAAATATTATAAAATATCATGGCCGTTTTGAAAAGCATAATATTGCTTTTTTCGCACCTTTGTGAGAAAATATCTGTCATTGCGGCGCATTTCGCGCATCCGGAGGGTCGCTCATGAGCAGAAAAGTCAAAAAAAGTGATGTTAATAAATTCGCCCGGTTTGCTAAAAAATATCCCCTTGCCGCGTTAATTCTCGTAGTTATCGCGGCAGCGGTGCTGATATTTCAGCGCACAACGGAGAATAAGCCGACCGTAACGGTGCCGATGGACGGCCTGTATGTCCACTACATTGACGTCGGCCAGGGCGACTCGGAGCTTTTGTGCTGCAACGGGCAATACATGCTCATCGACGCCGGAGTTCCATCCGCCGGGGATACGGTCGTTGAGTACATCCGCGATCTCGGCATAAAAAAGCTCGACTATGTTGTCTGCACCCACGGCCACGCAGACCACTGCGGCGGCCTCGACGCGGTCGTTGAAAGCTTTGATGTTGGCACCGTGTTCACCTCGCCCTACGCCGGCGACGCGGCGGCATATCTGCACTTTGTCGATACTGTCGAGAGCGCGCAGCTTACGCTCGAGGTGCCCGATCAGGGCGTAAAGTACAGCCTCGGCGACGCAAAATTTGAGTTTCTCGGCCCGCTCTCGGACCACAAAAACGTAAATGACGACAGTTTGGTGCTGCGCCTTGATTACGGCGACACGAGCTTTCTGTTCACAGGCGATATGACCGCGAAGGCCGAAAAGGAGCTTATCGAGGACGGCGCGGATGTAAAATGCGACGTGCTCAAGGTCGGGCACCACGGCTCGTCCGGCTCGAGCTGCTATCAGTTCTTGTACGAGGCCGAGCCGAAAATAGGCGTTATATCCTGCGGCAGGGATAACGATTACGGCCATCCGCACGAGGAAACGCTCAGCCGCTTAAACGACGCCGGCGTTACCGTTTACAGAACAGACCTCGAGGGCAGCATCGTCATATTCAGCGACGGCATGAAGGTCGAAAGGAGGGCAGCGTGAAAGGCAAAAGCTATTCAAAGGCGATCACCGCTGCGATCGTCACGCAGATTTTCTGGGGACTGAGCTTCCTTGCGTCCTCCATCGGGCAGGAGAGCGCCTCGCCCTTTGTTTTGATGAGCTATCGCTTTGATATTGCTCTGCTCGCGCTCACCGTTCCGGTGCTTTTGGGCAAGCAGAAGCTTGATCTTCGCGGAAAAAGCATAAAGCCGCTGCTGCTTCTCGGTGCAATGGAGCCGTGCATTTACTTCATCGGCGAGCAATACGGGCTTAAATACTCAAGCTCGGCATTCTCCGGCATTATGATCGCCGTCATCCCGATAGTGACCATTATCTTTGCCGCAATTTTTCTGAAGGAGCGGCCGAGCAAAAAGCAGTGGCTGTTCAGCGCGCTTTCGATAGCCGGGATAATCGTCATAACCCTTGCCGAAAACAGCGGCGGCTCGATAACTTTTAAAGGCTTTGCGCTTTTGTGCCTTGCCGTTGTAACAGGCTCCGCGTTCAGCGTAATATCCTGCGGCGTTTCCGGCAGGTTCTCGGTTTTCGAGCGAACGTATTTCATGCAGGCCATGGGCGCCGTGTTCTTTACAACGCTTGCGCTCATCGAAAACGGCGGCAGCGCGGCAGCGCTGATCGCGCCGGCGGCAAATCCCCGGTTTATCCTCGCGGCGCTGTTTCTCGCCCTCGGCGCATCGGTGGCAGGATATTCGCTGTTTAACTACGCCGTGTCGCACGCGCCTATGGCAAACGTCGCGGTCTTTCACAATCTCGCAACGATCGTCTCGGTGGCCGCCGGAATATTTATCCTCGGCGAGAAGCTCACCGCAGTTTCTCTCGGCGCAATGGTCGTTGTGCTCATCGGCATATGGGGAGTGCAGAAATATCCGCCCGAAAACGAATTTGAAGAATAGCAAAATGCACCGTCGACCGACGGTGCATTTTTCAGCGTTTCAAAAAAGTCTGTGACTTTTTTGCACGCTGAAAAAACGCCACATTTTTTGTGAAAACAAGTTTCCACGAAAAATCTCGCTACGCTCGTCAAAAAGCCTGATAAATCAGGCGTTTTTGATGGCTATAATCTAATCACGAGTGGGGCCTTTGCCCCCTCGCGCTCCCCTGCTGCTCAATTTTCCCTCATTTGCAGCATAGTTTTTTGACAGTCTGAAAAACTGCACCGTCGTCTGACGGTGCAGTTTTATTATGCAGTGTGTTATCTTTGTCCCTTTTCGTAGGGGATGCCCTCCGCCTTCGGAGCGCGCGAGCGCTTGGAGGTCAGGGCAAGGACTATCAGCGAGATTATATACGGCATCATCTTGTATATCGAGCCGGAAAGCTGCAGGCTCAGCAGGAAGTCGAAGCCGGAATACACGCTCGCAAGGGCGCGGAACAGACCGAACAGCAGCGCGGCAAGCGCTATGCGGTGGGGCTTCCACTGGCCGAAGATCATGACCGCAAGAGCAAGGAAGCCGAAGCCGGCAACTCCTGCTTCAAACTGCCACTCGCTCGCGCCGGCAATAATGTACATAATGCCGCCGAGGCCGCCGAGAACGCCGGATATCAGGACGCCCGACCAGCGCATCTTATAAACGTTTATGCCGACCGAGTCCGCCGCCTGAGGATGCTCACCGCAGGCCATCAGGCGCAGGCCGAATTTGGTCTTGTACAGGACAATGTATGCCGCGATGAGGATAACAAGCGCAACGAGCATCATCCAGTTGAAATCAAAGCCGCCGATATTGACGAGGAAGGCCTTCTTCTGCGCAATATACTGCACGGTGGACGAAACGTTGTCGGGGTTTTCGGCAATGTTTATCGCCTTTACGATGACCGTTGCCGCCGCAAGGCCGAGCATATTGAGCGCCGTGCCGACGATTGTCTGGTCGGCTTTGAAGTTTATGCACGCGACCGCAAGCAGCGCCGAGAACACAAGGCCTGTTACGGCTGCGGCAAGAATGGTCAGGATAACTATGACTACCGGGGGATATCCGATAAGATATTTCATCGTCAGCGCGCCGCCAAGAGCGCCCATGACCATGATACCCTCAAGGCCGAGGTTAATAACGCCCGAGTGCTCGGAAAAGCAGCCGCCGAGAGCAACAAGGATCAGAACGGAAGCATAAAGAATAGTGTACTGGATAAGTAATGACATTATTCGTTGCCTCCTTCCTGTTTGGCAGCCTTGGCCGCCGCCTTTGCCTTCTCCTCACGCTTTGCGGCGATGTTGTTCATAACGAACTTCATGAACAGAACAAAGCCGCACAGATATATGATTATTGAGGAGATAAGATCGGATATCTGCGTGCAGTACATGCTCTTGTCCAGATATGCACCGCCGACGGTTATGTGCTGGATAAAGTAAGACGAGAATATCGAGCCGATCGGGTTCAGGCCGCCGAGGAACGCCGCCGCGATGCCGTTAAAGCCCATCGCCGGAACGGCAGACTGGCCGCATGACCACTGCTCGAAGCCCGTCAGGTAGAAAAGTCCTGCGCCGAGGCCGGTAAGACCGCCGCCGATGAGCAGCGTCAGGATGGTGTTGCGCTTTTCGGCCATGCCGCAGTATTTCGCGGCGTTTTTGTTAAAGCCGGTCGCCTTAAGCTCATAGCCGAATTTGGTCTTTTCCATCACGATGTAAACTATTATCGCGATTATGATCGAGATGGGTATGGATATCGTGACATACTGGTTGTTTGAAAACAGCGTGTCGAGTCCGAGGGTCGGCATGATCGACTGCGGACTTACGCTTTCGATATGCATCGTATAGGGGCTGGCCGATTCCTTCACGTTTGTCAGCAGATCGTTCATCGCGTAAAGGGTTATCCAGTTGAGCATGATGCCGGAGATGACCTCGTTTACGTTGCAGTAGCTTTTGAGGATACCGCTTATAGTGCCGAGGACTGCGCCGGCCGCCATGGCCAGAAGCAGGCACACCCACCAGGGCAGCTGCCACGCAAGCGCCGCGTAGATCGCAATGCCTGCGCCGAATGCGTACTGGCCGGCAGCGCCTATATTGAACAGGCCGACCTTATACGCAAACAGGATCGACAGCGAGCACATCAGCAGCGGCGCGGTTTTTACAAGCGTGCTGCCGAAATACTTGAGCGCTATCGTTGCGTTCGGGTAGTTGAAAAAGTTCTTTACAAGGCTTGTTATTGCTTCGCCTGCGCCTGCCGGGTTTATAAACAGCAGAACCACATAGCCCAGAAGCAGGCCGAGCAGGATGCAGATTATTGATGCTATAAACGACTGCACTCCGTCGTTTTTCAGAAGCGAGCGCTTTTCCTTATTCATTGCCGCCTGCTCCTTTCTTTGCGCCGGCCATGTAAAGGCCAAGCTCTTCAACGGTGGTTTTCTTCGGGTCAAGCTCGCCGACTATCTCGCCCTCGTACATAACAAGGATGCGGTCGGAAACGCTCATGACCTCGTCAAGCTCGAGCGACACCAGAAGCACCGCATGGCCTGCGTCACGCACGGCAACAAGCTGCTTGTGGATATACTCGATGGCGCCGACGTCAAGGCCGCGCGTCGGCTGAACCGCGACGAGCAGCTCGGGATCCTTGTCGATCTCGCGAGCGACGATGGCCTTCTGCTGGTTGCCGCCGGACATGCTGCGCGCCGTTGTGATCGAGCCCTGGCCGGAGCGGACGTCGTACTGCTCGATGAGCTTATCGGAATACTCGCGTATGTTTTTGCGCTTCAAAAATCCTGCGCCGGAGACAAACTGCGGCTCGAAATAACGCTGGAGGATCATGTTATACTCAAGCGAGTAATCGAGCACAAGGCCGTGCTTGTGTCTGTCCTCGGGGATATGGCTCATGCCGTGGGTATTGCGGTCGCGGATCGAGGCGTGGGTAATATCTCTGCCGCCGAGCGTAATTTTGCCTTCCTTGAGCGGCTCAAGCCCGGTGATACCGTAGACAAGCTCCGTCTGGCCGTTGCCGTCGATGCCGGCAATGCAGACGATCTCGCCTGCGTGCACCTTGAAGGACACGTTCTTGACGGCGTTGTTATGATGCACCTTCGACGCAACGGTCATGCCCTCGACATTGAGGATAACGTCGCCGGGCTTTGCCTCTTCCTTATGCACGACAAAGTCAACGTCGCGGCCGACCATCATGCGCGAAAGCTCTTCCTTATTGGTGTCTTTAATATTGACCGTGCCGATATACTTGCCCTTGCGCAGGACCGTGCAGCGGTCGGCAGCTTCCATGATCTCGTTGAGCTTATGCGAGATAAACAGGATGCTCTTGCCCTCTTTTGCGAGGTTTTTCATGATCTGTATAAGCTCTTCGATCTCCTGCGGAGTGAGCACCGCGGTCGGCTCGTCGAAAATGAGTATCTCGTTTTCGCGGTAGAGCATTTTGAGTATTTCGGTGCGCTGCTGCATGCCGACGGTTATATCCTCGATGATCGCATCGGGATCGACGCTCAGGCCGTACTTATCGCTCAGCTCAATGATCTTTTTGCGAGCCTCGTCCTTTTTAAGGAAGCCTGCCTTATCCGTCGGCTCGTCGCCGAGGATGATGTTATCGAGAACCGAGAAGCACTCAACGAGCTTAAAGTGCTGGTGCACCATGCCTATGCCGAGGCGGTTTGCATCGTTGGGGTCTTTGATGTTGACCTCTTTGCCGTCTTTTTTGATAACGCCCTCTTCCGCCTGATAAAGGCCGAACAAAACGCTCATCAGGGTGCTCTTGCCTGCTCCGTTTTCACCGAGCAGGGCGTGTATCTCGCCCTTTTTGAGCTGGAGGGTAATATCATCATTGGCGACTATGCCCGGAAAGCGCTTTGTTATATGCAGCATTTCTATCGCATATGCCTGTTCCAAAACCCAAATCTCCCCTTTCGTTTATAAAGATCTTTATATCTGAAACTATTAATAATTAATTATACAATAGTAAGTGTGGCATTGCAAATAAAAATGTCGGAAATATAAATAAAATAAGGACAGACGGAAAATTCCGTCTGTCCTTGAACTTTTGCTGCTTAAATTACAGGATGTTGTCGAAGGTCTCGACCTTGACAGAAACCTCGGGCATCTTCTCGGTGGAGTTATCAACCTTGATATCGCCCTTGAACATGGAAGCAACGAGGATCTTGTAGTCGTCCTGAGTGAAGCCGTCGGCGAACTGAGTGGAGCCGGCAAGCTGTACGTAGTTGTCATCCGGGTTATCGGAAACGAGGCCCAGAGTCTCGATCTTGCCGCCGAAGTCTGCCCACTTGTCGGCAGAGATTGCAGCCAGAACGGTCTTAACGGTGGGAGCAAGGCCCTTCATTGCGGAAGTAACGGTCATGCCGTCGCCGTATGCGCCGTCGATGATGCCGGCCTGGTCAACGTCAACGCCGATGACCTTTGCGCCTTCGACCTTTGCTGCTGCTTCAGCTGCGGATGCATAGATACCGCCGCCGCAGGCAAAGACAACCTCGGTGCCGCCCTTGTACCATGTATCCATAACAGCAGTGATTTCGGGTGCGGGACCAAACTTGTTGCCGTAAACGTACTTAACGGAGACCTGATCAGCGATGTTCAGCTCGGTAGCTGCTGCGTTAACGCCCTGAACGAAGCCATAGCCGTAACGAACAACTGCGGGAACTGCCATGCCGCCGAGGAAGCCGAGCTGCTTGTAGCCGAGCTTAACTGCTGCGTAACCGGCCATGTAGCCGCACAGCTCTTCCTGGTAAACTGCGCAGTAGAGGTTGGAGGGAACCTTGAACTCTTCCTTGATGGAACCGTCGTCGTTAAAGGTGTTCAGGTCGGCTGCGCCGACGTCCAGTGCGACGAACTTAACATCGGTGTAGGTGTTGACGGTCTGCTTGATTGCATTTGCGAAAGCGTAGCCGGGCATTACGATGACATTGTAGCCGTCGGCAACTGCCTTCTCGATCATTGCAACGCGGTCAGCGTCGGAGTCGGAAGCGGGCTTGAAGTAGTTGAAGTCGATGCTTTTTTCGGAGCAGTATGCCTTGCATGCTTCATAGGTGGTCTGGTTGAAGGACTGGTCGGTGATATCGCCGTAGTCGGTGATCATTGCGACCTTCATTGCGGTTTCGTTGCCGTTGTCGGTGGTTTTGGGATCCTTGTCGCCGCCGCCGCAGGCGCAAAGCGCAAAGACCATGCACAGAGCAAGAACCAGTGCGAGAATTCTTTTCATGTTTTTTCCTCCGTATAAAATTTGTTTTTTGCCAACGAAATTGATTTTGTACACTTGCCGTGTACTATACACAGTATACCACTGCGTGGATATCAAAGGCAAGTATAATTTAGCAATTTGTCCAAAAGCGACAGGTTTTTACCCATAATTTATAGGTTATTCATCTTTACTGCCGTATCGAGCGCTATCTCCATCATCTGAGTGAACGACAGCTGTCTTTCCTCGGAGGACAGAGCTTCGGGGCGGTAAATGTGGTCCGATATCGTGCAGATGCACAGCGCTCGCTTTCCTGCCCTGGCAGCGTTCATGTAAAGGCCTGCGGCCTCCATTTCAACAGCCATAACGCCCATATCGCGCCACTTATCATTACTGTCGCAGCCGGCAGGAGAATAGAAGTTATCGCCCGAGAGGATGTTGCCGACCTTCATGTCAACGCCGTGCTCCTTTGCCGTTTCTACGGCGGTGCTCAGAAGCGTGTAGTCGGCGATTGGTGCGAAGGTGCCGTTAAGCTCAAACTGATGCACGAAGTTGGAGTCGGTACATGCGCCCTGACCGGCAACGATGTCCATGAGCTTAAGATCGTCGCGCAGCGCACCGGCCGAGCCTATGCGGATGATATTATCAACATCATAGAAATTGTACAGCTCCCAGCTGTAGATACCAATGGCCGGAATGCCCATGCCGCTTGCCATAACGGTCACGGGAACGCCCTTCCATGTGCCGGTGTGACCCTGAACGCCGCGGACGTTGTTGACGAGTACGGGATTCTCAAGGAAGGTTTCTGCTATGAATTTGGCTCTGAGCGGATCGCCGGGCATGAGCACCGTTTTTGCGATATCCTCTTTTTTTGCCGATATGTGCGGAGTGGGAATAGGCATTTTGTTTCCTCCTCAAATAATAAATTTGGCTTTGCTCAGATTATATCGACTATGCGCGGTTTAGTCAAGTTTTGCAGCCGCGCGGCGATAAAGAACCCCTATCGCTTTAGGCCCTCGTCGGCTTAATTAATTCGTTGCGCCGCCTGCGCCGATGTGGTATATTAAAATAAAAAACGGATTTTGGGAGAACGGGTATGAAAGACGGCAGCATAATGGTGATCGGCATTGCCGGCGGCACCGGCAGCGGCAAAACCACCATAACGCGCAAGATCATGCAGCATTTCGGCGGAAATGTCAGCGTTATATATCACGACAACTACTATAAGGCGCACCACGGCATGAGCTACGAGGAGCGAGCAAAGCTCAACTACGACCATCCCGACGCATTCGACACCGACCTTCTCATCGAAGACCTCAAAAAGCTGCGCCGCGGCGAGACGATCCATTGCCCGACCTATGACTACACCATCCATGACCGCGCGGAAAAGACCGTGACAGTGAGGCCCGCGCGTGTCATAATCGTCGAAGGGATTCTGATATTCCAGAGCCGGGAACTGTGCGACCTTATGGATATCAAGATCTACGTCGACACAGACGCGGACGTTCGTATTCTGCGCCGCATCGTGCGCGACGTGCGCGACCGCGGCAGGAGCCTCGAGAGCGTCGTCAACCAGTACCTCACAACAGTTAAGCCCATGCACGAGCAGTTTGTCGAGCCAAGCAAGCGCAAGGCAGATATAATCATCCCAGAGGGCGGACATAACCAGGTCGCTCTTGACATGGTTCTCGAGCGTGTACGCGCGCATCTTGCAAAGAATTGAGGTTTCAAAATGGCAAAGCTTTATTTTAAATACGGTGCGATGGGCTCATCCAAATCGGCTCAGGCGCTGATAACGCAGTTCAACTACGAGGAGCTGGGCATGAGCGTTTGGCTGATAAAGCCGAGCATCGACACACGCGACGGTGCGGACATCGTGCAGAGCCGCATAGGCCTAAAGCGCTCGGCAGAGGTCATAACCCCCGAGCAGAACATCATCGAGGCCTACGCCAAGGCCGGGCGGCACGATGTTATAATCGCCGACGAGGCGCAGTTTTTCACGCCCGAGCAGATCGACCAGCTGCGGCAGCTCGTTGACGACGAGGATCTGCCGGTGCTCTGCTTCGGGCTGCGCACCGATTTTCTGACGCACTTCTTCCCCGGTGCGCGCAGGCTCATGGAGCTTGCCGACTCCATAACCGAGATAAAAACCGTCTGCGCATGCGGCCGCAAGGCGACCGTCAATGCGCGCATCGATGCCACCGGGCGCATCATCACCCACGGCGATCAGGTTTTCCTCGGCGGAAACGACAGCTACGTTGCCATGTGCCACAAGTGCTGGGTGAGCAAGATAAAGGCTCAGGAGCGCCGCTCGGCGACTACGGAGAATTGACATGAAAAAGCTCTTGGCCGTGATCATCGCCGCCGCGCTTTTGTTATCCGGCTGCTCTTTATCTTCCCGGCCGGCAGTGTCCGCGCCGCCTGCCGAAACGCCTTCGCCGAGTCCGACGCCGATTGTGACGCCGACGCCTGCGCCCGAGCCTTCGGATGACGAGCTTGTGCTTGTCCGCGACTATATCCCCGGCATTTTTATAGATCTCAAGTACGCAACGACCGACAACTTCACCGGCCAGGTCATTTACGACTCGGACGAAGCGTATCTTCGCTACGGCACGGTAAAAAAGCTGCTTGCCGCTCAGAACGAGCTTTCGGGCCGCGGTCTGAGTCTGAAGATATGGGACGCTTACCGTCCGGTGAGCGCGCAGTTTAAGCTCTGGGAGATATGTCCTAATCCTGTGTATGTCTCCGATCCAAACAATGGCTACTCCAAACACAGCCGCGCAAACACCGTTGACATTACGCTTGTCACCTCTACCGGCGAGAGCATCCCCATGCCGTCGGGCTTTGACGATTTCACCTCGCTTGCCGACCGCGATTACAGCGATGTTTCCGCCGAGGCAGCAGAAAATGCACGTCTCCTTGAAAGCGTCATGGTCGAAAACGGCTTTGTCCCCTATTCGGGCGAATGGTGGCACTATTCCGACAGCGTCAGCTATGATGTGTACGGATGACAATTCCATATAGCAAGCAAAGGTCTGCCGCACTGCGGCAGACCTTTTGCTATAAATTTATTCAACTTCCACGACGCCGTCGGGCTTGACGGTCACTTTCGCACCGGTCTTGACGTATTCAAGGAACTCGTCGCCCAGGCTGTCAACAACGGGCATTGTCGCATCCGTCCACACGTCGCCGAGGATGGCGCCGGAGGCCGCGAGCGGATCAATTGGCTTTGAAAACAGCATGCAGGCCGCCTGCTTGCCGAGGGCGCAGACCGTGAACAGCACCATGCCGCCCGTGGTCGAGCCGATGGTCATCGGAAGGCACAGCGCCTTGCCGATCATGGGCTTTTTGTATATATCGGCGTTGTTCTGATCGCCGCATTTCATCTGCTTATCGCCGAACATCATTCCCATCTGATACGAGGCGAGCGTATTGAAGCCGCCGTGGGACACGAGCGCCTCGGCCGTGCATGTTCCGGGGACGACTACTCTTCCTTTGAAAGTCTTCATTTTTTGCCCTCCCTCTTCGTTGTGATGGTGTGCAGTATCTCGGCCTCGGTGTAATACCTTGCGCTGGTGTAGGTGCGCAGCTTATTTGACGAGGTGATGACCGCCTTCTTCTTGCACAGAGGATTGTTCATGTACATAAGCGGACAAATGTAGCTGAGGATAATGCCCTGACGCTTGAGCTGCTTATAGTACGGCGTTTTCTCAAATTCCTTGATGACGGGCGTGGAAGCTGTAAATACCGTAGGAACGGTGACCTTTTTAAGGCCGTTTTTGTTAAGCTCCGTGCCGATGGCCGTTGTCCAGTCGATAAGCTGCCTGAGCGTCATGTGCGGACAGCCGACAAAACACAGCTGTGGCTCGGCGTCGGGATTTTTCCAGATCACCGGGTAGTTTGCCTTGACGCGCTCAAGCTCGGCATCGTCGATGACGTAGGTTTTGGCGCCTTCGGCAATGATGCTCTCGCCCTGCTCGACGGCCTCGGGTGTGAGGTTTTCGATGTGATACAGACCGACAGCGCCGTTTGACGCGGTCGCCGCGCCGAAGTCCTTGAGATATGTGCAGGCTTCCTCGTCGAGTGCCGTTCCCAGCCACTTGTCAAGTCCCTTGACATACGGCACTTCTTCCATGACCTTCATGCCGATGGCAGAGCCGAGAAGCTGCGCATCCGGCTTTTTCGAGCACTTTAGCTCAACTATCCATGTCGCCTTGCGGTTTTCGTCCAGCAGCAGGCCGAACTCGGGAACAAAGCCGGCTATCGAGCCCATAAGCTCGATCATGCCGGAGTTGCGGTTGCAGCGTGCGCCGAGCACGGAGTTTGCGTACACGACGGCCGACGACTCCGCCCACGAGAGCACCTCGCCCTTGCCGGGCTTGTTGCCGACCTGGTCGAGATAGCAGGTGCAGGTGTAGTCATCGTCGCTTGTTATTCCAAGCTCACGCAGCTGCTGCTCATAGCTGTCCTGATATGTGTACATGAATTTTTTGAACACAAGGTCTTCTATCAGGCTGCTCGGAACATGCTTATCCAGCGGCTTCGGGTCGGCCGTGAATTTCTGGTCGGAAACAAGTCCGGCGTCGATGATCTCCTGATACAGATCGTACACCGGCTTCATAACCTTCAGGCCGAAGCTGATAACCGTGTGGCCGTATTTCGAGCTGATCGGTACCATACGCTCGGCTCCGAACGTGTCGCCGTACATGACAAGGGTCTTAACGACCTTCGCCATAGTCTCCCCCTTTTCACCGTTTAGCATTGCCTGCTGTTCGGGTGTAAGCTTCATATGCTGATCACTTCCTTCTTTTTTGTTACTGAATTAACATTTATATTCTATACCCGGTGTATGATAATGTCAACAACATTTGGTCATTCAGGCTCGGCATTTTGCTCTAAAATGCACAAAAAGCCGCACCGCGGCGACAAGCGCGGCGGTGCGGTTTCAATCATTCAAAGTTCCCGGCTTCGGGCATCATTTCGGCCGATATGCGCATGAGCATGCTCGAAAACAGCTCGATCTCCTCTTTCGAGAAGCTCTCCTCTATCCGGCCGAGGACGGTTTTTACATAGCTGCGCATGATATCGGTGTAGTTATAGTATTTTTCCGACAGGACAAGGTGATATTCTCTGCGGTCAGTGTCGGAATTCTGCTTTTTGAGGTATCCCTTTTTAATGAGGCTGTTGACCTTATAGGTCGCATTCGACTGCGAGATGTTCAAAAACTCGGCAAAGCGGCCGATCGTCGGCTCGTTGAGCGCGTGGATTATCTCGATAGAAAACGCCTCCATTGCCGAAAGCGAGCCCTCGCGCTCGCGCACAAGCTCAAATATTCTGCGGAAAAATTCAAGCTTAAACTTATCGTACACTTCCAAAAAGTTATCCTGCAGCATACTGAGCTCCCCTTTCATTGCAGCCGATGTTTAAACTATTTTAATATATTTTAGTCAACTTGTCAATTTTCCGACAGAGAAAAATAAAAAAGGCAGCGATTTGCTGCCTTTTTTCACAAAAACGCTTTATTCACTTACTTTTTACGCTTGCCGAACACGCCGTTTTTGGTTTCGACCGTCTCGCCGAGCGAGGAGGCAAAGCCGCGCAGAGCTTCCTTCTGCGCCGAGGTGAGGTTTTTCGGGACCGCGACCCTCACGGTAACAAACTGGTCACCTCTGCCGCCGGAGCGCAGGAACGGAATGCCCTTGCCCTTTAGGCGGAAGGTCGTACCTGTCTGCGTGCCCTCGGGTATGTTGAGCTTCACCTTGCCGTCGAGCGTGGGGACCTCGATCTCCGAGCCGAGCGCCGCCGTTGCAAAGGATATATCCTGATTAAGGAGCACCGATGCACCCTCGCGCTCAAACCTTGCGTGGGGCTGCACGAGCACCGTGACCAGCAGATCTCCGGCCGGGCCGCCGTTTACGCCGGCGTTGCCCTGTCCGCGCAGGGATATGGTCTGTCCGTCGTCGATACCGGCAGGGATGCTGATGCTCACCTTGTGCTGGCGGCGGATGCTGCCGACGCCGTGGCAGGTGCCGCACGGGCTATGGATGATCTTGCCGCGGCCCTTGCACTTATTGCATCGCGTGTTCTGCTGCATCATGCCGAACGGCGTACGCTGAGTGGTTTTCACCTGACCCGAGCCCTTGCAGTCGGGGCAGACCTCGGCAGTCGTGCCCGCGGCGCAGCCTGTGCCCTTGCAGTCGGGGCACTGCTCAACGCGCGTTACGAACACTTCCTTTTTGACGCCGAATGCCGCTTCTTCAAACTTTATGTTCACATTAGCGCGCAGATTTTCGCCCTTGCGCGGAGCGTTCGGGTTCTTGCCGCCGCCGCCACCGAAGCCGAAAATGTCGCCGAATATATCGCCAAAGCCGCCGAAATCACCGAAACCGCCAAAATCGCCAAAGCCGCCGAAACCGCCCTGGCCGCCATAGCCCTGGCTCGGGTCGAACGCGGCGTGGCCGAAACGATCGTACTTTGCGCGCTTATCAGCATCGGAAAGGACTTCGTAAGCCTCGTTTATCTCTTTAAACCGCGCTTCGCACTCTTTGTCGCCGGGATGAAGATCGGGGTGATTTTCTTTGGCAAGCTTTCTGTATGCTTTTTTGAGCTGATCCTCGGTAGCGTCCTTTGATACGCCGAGGACCTCATAATAATCTCTTTTTTCTGCCATACTTTCACCTCATTTTTTCGCTCAAGTCAAAAAAGTCTGCGACTTTTTTGAGCGCGCAAAAATTTAACGCCACATTTTTTGTGAAAACAAGTTTTCACGAAAAATCTCGCTACGCTCGTCAAAAAGCCCGTACCGGACGTTTTTGATGGCTATAATCTGATTACGAGTGGGGCCTTTTTCTCGCTGCGGCTCGGTCACGCCGCGGCTCTGACATGCCCCCGGCATGTCATTCACTACCGCGTCGCCGCTTCGCTACCCCTCGTGCTCCCCTGCTACTCTATTATCTCTACTAAGCGCCTCGGAGAACACGCTGCATTGCAATTTTTCCTTTCGCTCAAGTCAAAAAAGTCTGCGACTTTATATGACTTTTTTAACGCTCAATATGGGCGCACAGAGTGCGCCCATATTGATATCGTCGCTTTGCGATTACTTCTTATCGTCGTCGTCAACTACGGTGTAGTCTGCGTCGTAGTAATCCTGGCCGCCTGCATTGCCGCCGGCCTGAGCGTTGGGATCAAAGCCTGCGCCGCCCTGTGCAGCCTGAGCCGCCTGCGCTGCCTCGTACATCTTGCCGAACACATCGGTCAGCTCCTTGGTAGCGTTCTTGATGGCTGCGGTATCGGTGCCGGTCAGTGCGGTCTTGAGCGCCTGAAGCTTTGCTTCTATCTCGCTCTTGATGCTCGGATCGACCTTGTCGCCCATCTCTTCGAGGGTCTTCTCGGTCTGGTAGACGATCTGATCGCCTTCGTTGCGGGCGTCAACCTCTTCCTTGCGCTTTGCGTCTTCCGCTGCGTACATCTCGGCGTCCTTGACGGCCTTGTCGATATCTTCCTTGGACATGTTGGTCGAGGAGGTGATGGTGATGTGCTGCTCCTTGCCGGTGCCAAGATCCTTTGCGGAAACGTTTACGATGCCGTTTGCGTCGATATCGAAGGTGACTTCGATCTGCGGAGTGCCGCGGCGAGCCGGTGCGATACCGTCGAGGTTAAAGCGGCCGAGGCTCTTATTGTACTGAGCCATCTCGCGCTCGCCCTGAAGGACGTTTATCTCAACTGCGGTCTGATTATCGGCCGCGGTGGAGAATATCTGGCTCTTCTTGGTCGGGATAGTGGTGTTGCGCTCGATCAGTCGAGTGCATACGCCGCCGAGGGTCTCAATGCCCAGAGACAGCGGAGTTACGTCCAGAAGCAGAACACCCTTTACGTCGCCTGCGAGAACGCCGCCCTGGATAGCTGCGCCGATAGCAACGCATTCATCGGGGTTGATGCCCTTGAAGCCTTCCTTGCCGGTAAGCTGCTTTACCATCTCCTGAACTGCCGGGATACGGCTGGAGCCGCCGACCATCAGAACCTTGGAGATATCGGAAGCGGACAGGCCGGAGTCGGACAGTGCCTGCTTTACAGGACTCATGGTCTTCTCAACGAGGTGATGAGTCAGCTCATTGAACTTTGCACGGGACAGGGTGACGTCGAGGTGCTTCGGGCCGGTTGCATCTGCGGTGATGTAAGGCAGATTGATGTTCGAGGTGGTAACGCCGGACAGCTCGATCTTTGCCTTCTCGGCAGCCTCGCGCAGACGCTGCATTGCGACCTTATCGCCGGACAGGTCGATGCCCTCTGCCTTCTTGAACTCGTCAACGAGGTACTTGGTGATGCATGCGTCGAAATCGTCGCCGCCCAGGCGGTTGTTGCCGGCGGTTGCGAGAACCTCGATAACGCCATCGCCGATCTCGAGCACGGAGACATCGAAGGTACCGCCGCCGAGGTCGTAGACCATGATCTTCTGATCGCTTTCCTTATCAAGGCCGTATGCCAGAGCCGCCGCGGTAGGCTCGTTGATGATACGCTTTACATCCAGACCTGCGATGCGGCCTGCGTCCTTGGTTGCCTGACGCTGTGCGTCGGTGAAGTATGCAGGAACGGTGATGACAGCCTCGGTGACAGGCTGGCCGAGATAGCTCTCTGCGTCTGCCTTCAGCTTCTGAAGGATCATTGCGGAGATCTCCTGCGGAGTGTACGATTTATTATCAATGGTGACCTTGTATGCTGTGCCCATTTCACGCTTGATGGACGAAATTGTTCTGTCGGGGTTTGTGATGGCCTGGCGCTTTGCGACCTGACCTACCATTCTCTCACCGGTCTTGGTGAATGCAACGACTGACGGGGTGGTGCGAGCACCCTCTGCGTTTGCGATAACGACAGCCTCGCCGCCTTCCATAACGGATACGCAGCTGTTAGTTGTACCGAGGTCAATACCTATAATCTTACCCATAATGTAAATCCTCCTATTTGAAAGTCAATAATATACTAAATTAATTTATAATCAGTTCGCTACTTTTACCATAGCAAAACGGATCACCTTGTCATTGAGCTTGAAGCCCTTTTGGAACACCTCGACGACTTCGTTTTCTCCGTGGGACTCGTCCTCAACGTGCATGACCGCGTTGTGAACATTCGGATCAAACTTCTCGCCGAGCGCCGGGATCTCGGTTATGCCGAGCTTTTCGAGCGTCTGGTTAAACTGCACCATCGTCATTTCCACGCCCTTGCGGTACGCTTCGTCTGCCGTCGGCGTGGAGAGCGCTCTTTCCAGATTGTCGTAGACAGGAAGGAACTTGAGCAGCGTGTCCGCCTTTATATCGGCATACAGACCCTCGCGCTCTTTCTGGCTGCGCTTGCGGAAGTTATCGTACTCGGCGCAGAGCCTGAGGTACTTTTCCTTTTCCGCCTGAATGAGCTTTTCGGCCGTTTCCTTTATCTCGGCCTCTTTTTTGGACTCTTTCTTCTGTTTCTTATCTTTTTTATCTTCCTTGGGCTCCGCTTTCGCTTCGTCCTTTATTTCTTCGGCAGCTGCTTCGACCTTTTCTTCTTTAACTTCTTCGGTCTGAGGCTCCTGCTCTTTTTTATCTTTCTTACTGCTCATCTATGATGTCATCTCCCTTGATTATAAGCTTATTATGCATGCCCGACGGCGGTGCTGCTCCTGCGCCGAGGCGCTTTGAAAGTCCTGCCGCCAGAAAGCTCAGCTTTGCGGCGACTGCGGAATAATCCATCCTTGTCGGCCCGACAACTCCGATCAGTCCCTTTGTATTATCGCCCATGTCATAGCTTGCTATAACAACGCTTGAGTCCTTCAGCTCCTCTGCGATATTCTCGGGGCCTATGAGGACCCTGACCTCGGATTCGTCATTGAAAAGCCCGTTTTCCGCGTCGGCTATGATATGGCCTCCGTCGGAAAGGTAATTCATCAGCTTGTGCGCCTTATCCGGGTCACGGAACTCAGGCTGGCTGAGCAGTCTGTTCTCGCCCGTTATATAGGCTTCAACGCCATGCTGACTTTCGAGAGTTTCCATTGTAAACGACGCTATGACCGCCGCAAGACCCATCGTGTCGCCGGCGGCGCGCTCTGTTGAAGAGATCAGCAGCGGCGTTATCTTGTCGCTCGAGATGCCGGTGAAGTTTGCGTTAAACAGCGTTGCAAGCTTCTGTATCATCTGCTGATCGACCGAAACCGGGAGATTTACGAGCTTGTTCTTAACCGTATTGTTGCTGAGCATCACAACGATTATGAATGTGTTGGCATCAATATAGATAAGATCAAAGCGCTTTATCGTCGCCGGAGCGTAGGCCGCAAGCGCAAGCGCCGGATAATCGGTCAGCTGCGATGCAAGCTTTCCGACATCGCGCATCTGCTCGTCAAGCTGAGTGAGCTTTTCGTTCAGGCGCCGGTTTATATCCTCGGCCTCTTCAAGGGAAAGCTTTTGCTTTTCCATAAGCTCGTTGACGTACATTCTGTACCCGGCAGGGGTCGGGATGCGTCCGGCAGAGGTGTGCGGCTGTTCAAGATAGCCCAGCGCCGTAAGTTCCGCAAGCTCGTTGCGAATCGTGGCGCTGCTGCAGCCGAGACCGGAGATGCTCGCAATGGCCTTGCTGCCGACAGGCTCGGCAGTTTTGATGTATTCATCGACCAGTGCGCCGAGTATTTTCTTTTTTCTTTCGCTTATACTCATTTAGCACTCAAACCTCTTGTCTGTTGGCACTCTTAGCCTTCGAGTGCTAATATAGCACCGTTTTTTATTCTTGTCAAGGCTTTTATTAAAAAATTCGTGCGAAATTTTATATATTTTTTCGCGCGAAAGTTTTACTCGGCAAAAAAGCACCCGAAGCCGCAAAGCCTCGGGTGCTACATATTTAATTATAAGCCTCAGCTTCTGCCGGCGCTAAATTACTTTGCGCGGAACAGGAAGGTGACGGCCTGTGCACGGGTGCAGGTGTCGTTGGGAACGAAGGTAGTCCCGGTCACGCCGGTCGTGATCTTCTTTTCGACTGCCCACAGGATCGCGTTGTAGTAAACGCTGCTGTCTGACACGTCGCTAAACGGATTTGCTGCATCCTTTGCAAGCTCGGGCGAGCCTGCCGCGCGGTACAGGAAGGTGACTATCTGAGCACGGGTGCAGGGGGAATTGGGCTCGAAGGTGGTGTCGGTAACGCCGGTCGTGATCTTCTTTTCGACTGCCCACATAATTGCGTTGTAGTAAACGCTGTCCTTGCTGACGTCGGTGAAGGGGTTAGTAACGTTCTCGGCTACCTCGGGTGAGCCTGCCGCGCGGTACAGGAAGGTGACTATCTGAGCGCGAGTGCAGCTGTCTTTGGGAACGAAGGTGGTATCGGTAACGCCGGTCGTGATCTTGCTCTTGTATGCCCACATGATAGCGTCATGGTATACGCCCGCCGTCACGTCGGTGAACGGCTCGGTGTAGCTGACGCGGCCCTGCGGAGCCTTGTACTGCTCGCCGATGACGCCCTTGAGCTCGGTGGTGATGTAGTCCATCAGTGCCTCGTCAAGAGGAATGCCGGTGTCGAACTGAGCGGTTGCGGAGGCGAATGCATAGTAGGTATCGCCGCCTGCTGCGAGGAAGTTGTTGGTGATGACCGCATAGGTTGCCTTTGCGTCAAACGCCTGGCCGTTTATGCTGTCGATGGTAACGCGGTTTATGGTCTTGGGACCGTAGTAGGTCGAGCCGGGATAGGTCGTGTCGTTTGCGTCATATGCCTTGGATGCATCGACGGTGTAGTTTATTCCGGAAACCTGGGGGAAGCCGCCGATCGCACTGTCGGGCGAGCAGTAGGTCGAAGCCTCGAGAGCCTCGAGCAGCTTTGCGCCGGTGACATAGACAACGGCGATGGTGTTGCCGAAGGGCAGAACGGTGTTTACGTCCTTCTTGGTGACGTCGCCGGCCTTGATCGCCGCGCGGATGCCGCCGCCGTTTGTGACTGCAACAATGTTCTTCTCGTCAACCGTCACGCCGCCGGTCTTTTTGACCGACCATACCATGGAGTCGGTGATAAGGTCGCCGAGGTTAGTCTCGCCGTCGCGGTTGCCGTAGAGGTCGGTCTTGGTATTGTAGCTTCTGTCGCCGTTGAGCTCGACCTCGCTCTTTGCGAAGACGGCGCCGTACTCGGCGTTGATAGCGTCGGTGATGTCCTGAGCTGCCTTTGCAACCGCCTCGTCCTTTGCAGAGTCTTCGGTCACTTTGACGAGCATGTTCTTTTCGATCTTCTTGGTGGCATTGTCAATAACAATAACGCCGACATTTTCAAATGCGGTGCCGGTGGACTGGATGGGCTCGTTATTATCGCCCTTTTCCATAACGGTGTGGGAGTGTCCGTCGATGATGAAGTCAACGCCGGTGAGTCCTGCCCACAGATCGGTCGAGCAGTTGGGCTTGCTCTCGGAGTCAACGCCGAGGTGAGACAGAACAACGATAACGTCGGTGCCGTCGGCCTTAAGCTTATCGGCCTCGGCCTGAACTGCCTTGACCATGTCATTGCCTGCGAGCCAGGTCAGGCCCTTTATGAGCGCCGGGTTTGCCTTGGTCTGGCTTTCGGGCGTGTTGACGCCGATGAAGCCGATCTTCAGGCCGTCAATGTCAAATACCTTGCTGCCTTCGAATGCGGGCTTGCCGTTTTCATCGAGGATGTTGCAGCAGATGGTGCTGAATGTCGCTTCCTTGAGGTTTTCCTTGAGCTGAGCATAGCCGTAGTCAAACTCGTGGTTGCCGAGGGTGGCGACGTCGTAGCCTGCCGCGTTCATCATCTTGACCGCGTTCAGGCCCTTGTTCGAGCTGACCTCGACCTTACCCTGGCTGAAGTCGCCTGCGTCGGCAACTATTACCTTGGCACCCTGACTTTCATACTCAGCCGCAAGTGCAGCTATGTTTGCATAGCCGGCTATCGCGCCGTGAACGTCGTTCGAGTGCACAATAACGGTTTTGCCTGCCATAGACGGGGTCTCCCCTTCTGCAAATGCCGGAACCGCCAGAGCGAATATCATGGCGATGACCAGAAGCAGAGAAAGGAGTTTCTTGGTGTTTTTCATGTTGCTCCTCCTGATATAATTTTTTCGGTTGTGCCGATGTAAATTATTATAGCACAGCCGCACATCTGACTTGAAGCACGAATTTTGCCACACCTTAACATTTGACGTTTTAACACAAAATCCGCAAATTATTTAGTGCATTATTGACAATCCTGCTCTTTACAAAATATTTATTTTTCGGGTAAGTGTCCGTTATTGACTTTTCATCATTAAATGTTATGATATTTTAGTCAGAAACGTCAGATCGATCTACAACGATTCAAAGGAGCATTTTACATGCCGTTTTATAAAAGGATATCTAAAAAAACACTAAAGCTTGCAATAATAATCCTGCTTGCAGCCGCGGTTTTGCTGGGCGTTGTGTTCACATGGTTCGGAACGTTTGAGCTTGCCCAGTTCAACACGCGCTCGCTCACCGACTGGCGGCTGGGCGGCTCGATCGACTACATCCGCAGCGCAGACGACGCAAAGCAGTATGACGCCGACGGATTCGAGTGGTTCTCAGACGAGCGCGGCGAGGGCATAATGCAGGCCGACACCGACACGCGCTATTACCTCGGCAAGCACCCCGATTCCGGGCTTGGCGGTTACGGCGTGATCGGCTTTTCCTCGGCCGAGAAGTCTTACTCCGTTCTCGGCATCCGCGTCGGCGACGATGAGCTTGACGCAAAAACGGCGCTGCTCGATGCGCGATACAAAATGGCCGACGGCGGCTTTAACTCCTGCCGCGCGGAAAAAGGCAGAGTGAGCATCGAGCTTACCTTCGAGCACGGCAAGGTCACAAACGTCGCCGCCTTCCTCTCCACCACCAACATTTTTTAGAGGCGCTTTAGCGCATCTACGAATACGCATATTGCGTGAACCCGGTATCGAAGGTGCGGAGGAAACCATAGTTGCCTCGCGCAACATCAGTGCGGTGCTGAGTTTTTTGCCCGGTTCGGAACTGCGGAGTAAACCGGGAAACTCTCGCGTCACATCAGCGCGACATAGGAGTTTGCCGCTGTGCCCCTTTGTCTTCCCCTTGAGGGGAAGATGCCGCTTGCGGCAGATGAGGTGTAATTCAAATTGCGGCATCAGCCGCCTCAATAATGCCTGTTCCGCTTTTTGCGGACGATTTATCTCTTTGTTAACAACGGTACGCTTTTTCTATAAAGTCCGAAACTGCCGTTAAATAAAAGTTAGTAAAAATACAGCTGCCGAACATGCGATAAAGCCTGTTCCCTACACAGTGCGGTGCAAAATTCAGCAACGCACTAACGTATGGCGAGGCAACTACGGTTTCGTCGGTAACTTCGACACCGGGCAACCGCAATATATGTATAGGTAATGCGCTAAATCGCCACTAAAAAAATGGAACTTGTTGTGAAACAATTTAATGAGCTATCCGCTCGGGAGCTGTTCGAGATATACAAATTGCGCGTATCGGTGTTCGTCGTCGAGCAAAGCTGCCCGTATCAGGAGGTCGATGACGCAGACAGGGCTGCTTATCACCTTGTTTTGCGCGACGAGGACGGCATACAGGCCTATGCCCGTGTGCTGCCGCCGGGCGTGAGCTTTGACGATGCCGCGATCGGGCGCGTTATCGCCGTGAAGCGGCGGCAGGGTCTCGGCAGCAGAATAGTCTCCGCCGCAATCGACACCGCGCGTGAAAAATTCTCGGCGGAAAGCATCAGCCTCGAGGCTCAGGTGTATGCAATGCCGCTATACGAAAAGCTCGGCTTCCGCCCGACCTCGGAGGAGTTTCTCGAGGATGGCATACCGCACATAAAAATGACGCTAAAATGAAAAAATCTTCGTATCACTTCCGATACGAAGATTTTTTGCTCATTTTATGCCGGATAGGAAACGATCAGCGCATCAACATCCGAAAGGCTCGTGCCTGCAAAGCCGTAAGCTCCGCCGTCGTTTTTTGCAAGTGTCACGCTGACGGTCTGCGCGTCAAGGTATTCGGGCGAAGCAAGGCGCGCCGAGACCATGTCGCAGATTGACTTTGCCCACCAGTCCTTGAAGCTCTGCGACGACTTGTCCAGCTCGCCGGCGGCGATGCGGTTTGCCGCGTCCTGCGCAAAGCCGGGGTAATCGTTCTGCGCCGTCTGCGCAACAGCCGCAATGGGACTGACCGTTACGGAAACGGTGTAGCCGTCGCCACCCTGCGCCGCTGGGCCGATCTCGTATTTTGCGCATTTATACATCCGGCGCATGAGGTCAAGAAGCTCGGTACGCGTCGCGTCGCCGCACTGCGCAAGATCAATGCCGAAGTATTCGCAGAAAACCTCCAGACTCACCTGCATGCCACGCTCATAGCGCTCATCGCAGCTCTCCTTCGTCTCGCCGCCGAGCATGGCAAGATATTCGTCGGAATACTCGCCGAGATACACGGCGTCGAGGCCGCCCCTGACATAGGCCGCCGGATCAAAGGTCTGCTTTGTCGCCTCGGGTGTGGGATCCGGCGTGCCGTCCTTATCCTTTCCGCAGCCGGCAAGAAGCGCAAGGCACAGCGAAAGTGCAAGCACAAGACACGCAAAGCGTCGGGACATATCTTTCATGCTTTGAACTCCTTTTGGGTTTGTGTATAACTTTACACATTATACTATTGGAAATTTGCTCCGCTGTCAATCACAATTTTTCCAATGCGGCATAGAATGCATCGACCGCAATTGGGGGAATTATATGACTTATGTACTTATTACGGCGGCAGGCATTGCACTTTGCAGCCTTGTCGGCGCTGTGATAGGCTTTCTGTTCGAGAATATACCGCCGGCAGTCGAGGACGCGCTGTCGGGTGCGGCGGCCGGCATAATGCTGTGCGCGGCAATACTCGGCCTTGTCGTGCCGTCGGTGGAGTTTTCCGGCGCGCAGGCGCTGTGGCTCACGCCGCTGGGCATATTCTGCGGCGCATTCTTTTTAAGCGGCATAAACATCGTCGGTCCGCGGCTTGCAGGCGGCATGGGCATGACAAACGGCAATGACGAGGCATGCCGCCACGCGCTTTTATTCGTCGCGGCCATTGCGATACATCACTTTCCCGAGGGCATCGCCGCCGGGGTGAGCTTTGGAACTGGCAACCTATCCGACGCTGTGACGGTGACAAGCGGCATCGCGTTTCAGAACATCCCGGAGGCCATGATAATAATACCGCCGCTTCTGAAAGCCGGAACGGGCAAAAAACGCGCGGCGATAGTCGCGTTTATAAGCGGTGCGGTCGAGGTGGCCGGTGTATTTTTCGGCTACTTTGCCATAACGCTCTCGCGCGGCATACTGCCGTTTGCGCTCGCCTTTGCAGCCGGAACGATGCTGTATGTCATCGTTGACGACATGGTGCCGCAGACACACATCCGCGGCAGCGGCCGCCTTTCGACCTACTGCATGCTCCTCGGCTTCTGCCTTATGCTGACGGTCGATTGCCTTGTATCGTGAACGCAAAAAAGAGACTGCATTTTGCAGTCTCTTTTTTGTATTCACAGTATCTCTATATCAAACTGCCGCCCGGTCTGCGCATCGACAAGTACGAAAACGCGCTCTCCGCCGCTGCCTGCGCAGTCAAAGCCGTAGCACAAAACAGCGCCCCTGCCCTCGGTCGGAGCATAGCAAAGCTGCGTATCCGAAACGCTCAGCGTTTCCGGGATCGCGGCGCGCGCCGCAGCCTCGCTCACGGCGGCGGCAGCCTTCGGGTAAGTGCCGTGATTTTTGATATGCGCCGCTGCGTCGAAGGCATAGATATCGCCGTAATCACCGGCCACGGAGATGCGCACGCTGTCGTCAATGCACCTTACTCCGTTTTCGACGCACTCGAATTTCATCGTCTGCACGCTGCCGTATCGCTCGCTCGACGCAAGATACATTTCGCCAAAGCCGTGGGCAGCCAGAAAATCACGGGCTATCGCCTCAAGCTCGGATGACTCCATGTCTCCTGCCACGCTGCGCTCTGTGCTTAGCGACAGTACGTTGCCCTCGGCATCGACGCACACGCTGCCGCCGTCAAACGCAAAGCACACTGTGCCGTTTTCCGCGCTGTATTCAGCCTCGAGCTTTTCTTCATCAAGGCCGAAAAACTCGGCGGCAATAGCCTTGGCCTCGCTCTGGGCGATAGGCTTTTTGCCGGTGCTCTGTGCGGTTTTTGCGTATTTTCCGTCGTAGCCGTCAAGCTCGGCCGCGCCGACGCCGTCCTCTATTCCGAGCATGGACGCACTCAGCCTGTCGCCGGAATCTGCAAACACGTTCTCCGGCTCGTCAAGCAGCACATTGCCGTCGTTTATCTCGTCGCGCAGCTCGCTCAGCTCCAGTGCCAGCGCCGCGGCAGTTTTGTAAAGCGAGGCAAAATTCCGCCGCGCGGCATCGTCAAAGCCCGACTGCGCCGAGGTTCGCAGGCTGCCGCGCGCATAGTCGCCGGCGATCCCGATAAATGCCGCCGTCTGCTCCAGCTCCTGCGTTGAAAACGGCAGCACGGCCATGGTCATCTCGGCCGCAAGGCAGCTTCCGTAGATATCCGCGCACAATTGGCCCGACAGCTCCGCGCCGCTTGCATACGACGCGCGGTGCAGCGAGTCAGAAAGCGCCGACACCGAGCCGACCACCTCCTCGAACGCGTGCGCATAGCCGTACTCGGCCGTGCGGCGATAGCTGCCCTCCATGCCGAAATGCACCGCCGTGTACGCGCCCAGCGCAACGATCGCCGCCGCAAGATATGTGATGATGAGTATAAACGTCTTTTTTCTTATATACATGGAAACACCTCGGTGTAAGTGTTTCCGAAACTCCGCCGATTATGCAGTCACGCAAAAAGCCTTCTCCGTTTTTTTGGAGAAGGCTTTCATTTAAGATCAATCGCCGTCGGGATCGGCTTCGGGCGGTTTTTTGACTACGAGGACTTTTTCGACTCGCAGTCCGTCCATTTCAAGGACGGTGATGTGCAGATCTTCATAATCAAAGCTGTCGCCCACCGAGGGGAACGAGCCGAACATCTCGATCGTCCAGCCGCCGACGGTTTCGCTTTCGGCCTCGAAATCGCGCTCACGGATGCCGACAAGGTCGATGAAATCGGAGATGCTCATATCGCCGTCAAGCTCGAACTCGCCGTCCGAGCGCTCGAGGATCTCTTCCTTTATCTCGTCCGTATCGTCCCATATCTCGCCGACGAGCTGCTCGAGAACATCCTCCATCGACAGTATGCCCAACGTTCCGCCGTATTCGTCGGTGACGATGGCAAGGTGCTGCTTTGCCTTGCGCAGCTCGGTGAGCACCGCGGGCAGCTTCATGGTTTTATAAACATAGCACGGCGGCATGAGCAGACTGCGTATATCCGGCTTCTCGTCGCCTGCAAGCGCTTTGAGGAAGTGATTGAGATACAAAACTCCGATCACGTTATCCACGCTGTCCTCATAAACCGGGATGCGCGAGAACGGCGCATTCTCGATCGTTTCGATCTGATCGGCCATGTCCTCGTCGATATCCAACGCTACAACGTCAACACGCGCGGTCATTACCTCGGACGCCATGATATCGGAAAAGTCTATCGCCGCCTGAACAAGCTCGGAGCGATCCTCGTCAAGAACATCCTCGTCCTCGGCGGTCTCTATGATGGAGCTTAGCTCCTCGACGGCAGCTTCCTCGTCGGTATCCTCGGCTTCGCCCTTGAGTCCAAGCGTCAGCAGCTTTATAAGCCCGACGACAAGGCGGATAAGCGGCATGAATATGATCGTCAGACCGCGCACAAAGTAGGCATACGTCAGCGCCAGGCGATTTGCGCTGGCCTTTGCCACGATCTTCGGTATTGTTTCACCGAAGATGATGACCAGAATCGTTATCGTAAGCGTTGACACCCACGCATAGCTGTCGTCGCCGTTGCAAAGCTCCAGCACCAGCAGCGAGCCGAGCGAGGAGTTTGCTATGTTCGCGAGGTTATTGCCTATAAGTATTGCCGAGAGCGAATCGTCAAAATTATCGACGATCTTCACCGCGACCTTGGCGCGCTTCGAGCCGTCGTCACGGGCGTTTTCAAGCCTCATGCGGTTGCACGAGGAGTAAGACATCTCGGCCGAGGAGAAGATATGCGAGAAGATGATGCAGACGATTATTCCGCAGACATATGCCCAGGTCATTTCTCCTCACCTCCCTCGTCGATGAGGCGCACCCTCAGCCGCAGTATTCGATTATTGCGCATTTCCGACACGGTGACGGCAACGTTATCATATTCAAAGCTGTCGCCCACCGAGGGGATATTGTCAAACTGCTCATAGGCCCACTCGCCCAGGAGCTTATTCGTGAACTCGTCATCATCGTCCTCGTCAAGCTCCAGAAGCTCGAAAACGTCGCTGACGGTCATCTCGGCGGTGCAGTCCCACTCGCCGTTATCCAGCGCGACATACGGCTCTTCGACGACGTCGTCCTCGTCCCAGATCTCGCCTACGAGTTCCTCGAGGATATCCTCGACCGTCACTATGCCGAGCGTGCCGCCGTAGTTATCCGTAACCACGGCCATATTGAGCCGCTTTTTGCTCATCACCGGAAGCAGCCCGTCTATATTCGTGCTGCCGTGGATGAAGTACGGCTCATCCAAAAGCGCGCGAACGTCCATTTTTTCGCCCTCGCGCAGGTATGTTTTTATAAATTTCCGTATCGACAGTATACCTATGATATTATCGATGCTGCCCTCGTACACGGGAAGGCGGCTGTGAGTTTCGCTGCGTATGGTGCCGAGCATCTCGTCAACGGGATCGTCGATGTCAAGCGCGACTATGTCCACGCGCGAGGTAAGTATACTCTCGACCGTCGTTTCCGCAAATTGCAGAGCCGAGCTTATAAGCTCGCCGCGCTCCTCATCGAGGCTGCCCTCTTCGGTCATATCCTCAATGATATCATATATCTCGTCCTCGGTGACGGATATCTGCGGATCGGCCTTGGCAAGCTTCGCGGCGAAATTGCCTATCGCCGTCAGCAGCGTTGCAAGAGGCTTGAGAACTGTCATGAAAAACCACAGCGAACCGGCGACCGCCAGCGACAGCCGCTCGCTGTATTTCTTTGCGATGCTCTTGGGCAGCATCTCGCCGGCAAAGAACACGACCAGCGTCATCACAAACGTGCTGATCGTAACCGCGCCGCTTACGCCCGGGAACATGCGTGTTACCGCAAGCGTAGCTATGCTCGCCGCGGAAAGATGTACGATATTCGTGCATATGAGTATGCTCGTTATCGCAAGGTCAAAATTATCGAGCACCTTCAGCGCCCGTATTGCTTTTGCCTCGCCGCGCTCGGCGCGGATCTTTATCCTGACCTTGGAGACCGAGGCAAACGAGGTCTCCGCCACGGCAAAATACGCCGCGCACAGGATAAGCAGAATTACGACTATCAGCGACAATCGACTGGCATCGTCCATTTCGGATCTAACACTCTCCATTCGTGGGCTGCCGCCCGGTAAATTAAAAATCAGTATATCATAGCAAAAACTCACAGTCAATATTTTAGAGGCGAATTGCTGCACCTACGGATACGCATATTGCGTGAACCCGGTGTCGAAGTTCCTGGCAAAACCGTGCGGCTTTGCAGCTGATAGCTGTTAGCCGATGGTGTGCGCAAGCGCACTTTTTCAATAGTGCCTTTACGCTGATACCAATACGCATATTGCAGCAGCCCGACCGGAAACAGAGGAATAAACCATAAAGAAAGGACGACCATAGGCCGCCCTTTCTTTGATAATGTAGCGGTTAACACCGCAGATTTAATAACACCTCATCCGCCACCAAAGGTGACACCTTCCCCTCAGGCTACGCAGAGGAAGGCAAAAAACGGGACGGTCTGTGACCGCCCCCAATGAATAATGAATGATGAATAATTAATAGTGAATAATTATGGTGTGCCTACGGCACGGATTTAAATTCATTCGCCCTCCGGGTGAATACCGCACTTCTTCACTCTTACTTCTTACTTATTACCTCGCAGACGCAGTCTGCGCTGCCGGGTCGCCAGAGATAACGCCACATTATGTGACACCAAGCTGTTCGACGATGGACAGAGGGTGTTGAGATCATGATGGGAAATCATCATAGCTGATACTCTTTGTATCGAAATTTCCACCGCTCTGCCGCCAAAGCTCGAGAGTTACACCATTGTAATAAGAATCATCGGCGTAAAATTCAAGCAGATCGTCAGATGTATACGTAGCTGTGTCTTCTCCGAACAAAAGGGCCTTACCATACCATGTTTCGCCGGTTGCGTAATACAACCTATATACACCGATAGGGGCATCAATCTCTACAGTTGAGCCGGGAGATATATAAAAAGCAAGATCGTTTTCAATTACGGAAGAGTAGTTTATTTCGTCCTCGAGATGCCTGTCAACGGTAGAATAAGACGGCGCATACAAATAATCCAGAAACATATAATATGCCTGATCGCCTCGTACAGACACGGTTAACGGACAGAGTGATTCATAAGACGGCACAACAAAAATTTCGCCGTTATAAGCCGATGCCGGCGTGAGAGTGGCAGGAACGTTTTTAGAGGTATTATCAGCTGCCGGTTGGCCGTCTCCCGAATTGTTTGAGCCGATAATAAGCGCAACCACAGCTATCACGATCAACGAAATGATAGCGATAGGCTTAAAATTCTTTGGCGGATTATCGAGAAAATTCCTGATGCTTTCCCAAATGCGATGTAAACCGGACTTATTAGGTTTGACGGCGGTTGCATTATCGGCGAGATATATTCCTCTCGCTTCAAGAATGTGCTTTGCCGCTTTGATGCACACATCGGATGCATCGTCGCTTTTGGCGATCACAATAAGTTGAGCGTCAGAAAAATAGGTATATGTATCGCAAAATTCATTGTAGAGCCTTTGAGTTTGCGCTTCAGCTTCAGCAACTCTTTCGGCTTCCGTTGGCAAGTTTTTCGGTTCGGTTGGAGCATCTTTGCTGTTGGAATTTGAAACAAGAACCTTATAGTTTATAAAACTCCAAAGCAGAACACCGCCACCGGCGACGCTGCCGCCGCTTGCATACATAACAACAGACATTGCCAACCATGCCGCGATGCCGTAGATGATAACTATGCGTTTAGCGTGTGCGGCCGTGTATGGCCTTTTACGAATAACGAAACGAATTATTATAAAAGGAAGCGTATATATACAGAACGTGAGCAAAAGGTTCAGCAGGAAAACGACTCCGCCGGATGCCTGAATCTCCATGATATCTCTCCCATTGTTTTAGTGAGCAATAATTTCTCTTGCATTTTATATGCAAATGAGTCCAGATAATTAAGTTTTTATAATTCTCCACATTGGATATCAGTCAAAGCATTTTTCACAAACTGTGTAACCAGCATTGATTGCTTCGCCATATGTCATGGTGTCGTAATACTTCATGCCGCTGCAATCGTTGTATCTGTGAATTTTGCCGCCGCTCTGACTGACGTAAACGGTTTTATCATAGCTCGGCGCGGCTGCATCATCCGAGCTCTAAACCGTGGCAAGTGGGCGGCCAATGGCCGCCCCTACGATTATAGATTTTTGTGCCGACTAAGCATCAAGCACGCGGAACGGGCAAGCCCGTTCCCTACGAGGTGCGGCGCAAAATTCAACAGCGCACTTGCGTTACGCGAGGTACGCACGGTTTCCTCCGCGCCCTCGACACCGGGCTACCAGAGATATATGTATCGGTAGGTGCGTCAATTCGCCTCCGGAAAAGCGTGGCAGCTGCGGTTTTGTCGGTAACTTCGACACCGGGCTACCGCAATCACCGTATTCGTAGCTGCCTCAATTCGCTTCTAAATAAGCTTCGATGCCTTTTTTGAGCAGCTCCATGCAGCGTGTGATGTCCTTTTCGTTTATGACGTAGGCCATGCGGATCTCGTTAACGCCGGTGTGCGGAGTTTTGTAAAAGCTCTCGGCCGGGGTGAACATCAGGGTATCGCCGTTGTCGTCGAACTCTTCGAGCATCCAGATCTGGAACTTCTCTGCATCGTCAACGGGCAGCGCCGCCATAACGTAGAACGCGCCCTTCGGCTCGGAATACACAACGCCGGGGATCTTCTTGAGTCCCTCAACGAGCGTATCCTTGCGCGCGCAGTACTCCTTGCGCACGGCGTCAAAGTACTCGGGGCCGACCGAATACAGCGCCGCGGACGCGACCTGGTCGATGGTCGATGCGCAAAGGCGGCCCTGGCACCATTTCATTGCGTGGTTATACAGCTCCTTGTTTCTTGTGATGACGCAGCCGATGCGCGCGCCGCAGGCCGAGAAGCGCTTGGAGACCGAGTCGATGACAACGACGTTATCATCATAACCCTCAAGCTGGAGAAGGCTCATGAGCTTTTCGCCGCCATAGACGAACTCTCGATACACCTCGTCGCCGATGATGAACAGGTCGTGCTCCTTGGCAATGTCGGCCATGAGCTTCAGCTCTTCCTCGGTGAGGATGGTTCCGGTCGGGTTGCCGGGGTTTGTGAACAGTATCGCACGGGTGTGCTCGTTGATGCATGCCTCGATGCGCTCGCGCACGGCAAACTTATAGCCCTCCTCTGGCTTTGTGGTCACAGGGCGGATCGTCGCGCCGGTGAGGGTGACAAAGGTTGAGTAGTTGGGGTAAAACGGCTCGGGGATGATGATCTCGTCGCCCTCGTCGAGGATGCAGGAGAGCGCTATCTGGAGCGCTTCCGAGCCGCCGGTCGTGATGAGCACCTGCTTATTGGTTATCGGAGCATCTATCTTGCCGTAGTAATTGACAACAGCATCGATCATCTCGGGAACGCCGTCGGACGGAGCATACGCCAGAACCGGCTGCGAAAAATTCTTCACTGCCTCAAAGTACGCCTCGGGAGTCGCTATATCGGGCTGGCCGATGTTCAGATGATAAACCTTTTTGCCCTTCTTGACCGCCTCCGCGGCGTAGGGCGCGAACTTTCTCATCGGAGAAAGGCCGCATTTTTCGATCTTGCTTGAAAACTTCATTTTTCTTTCCATCCTTTCCGAAATCGTAAATTTGCCAATTAATTGCACGTTTTGCCGAGCAAAACTCTCTTTTGCTTTGCGCAAATGTGTTGAAAAAGCGGCAGTTTAGAGACGATATTTCCTCACATTGTTCAAAACTGCACTCACTTTGCAGCAATATTGTATCACTGCCGCACATTATATTCAACCGTTCGCACGCAAAATTCCTTGACAACATTTCTCCAATTTTTTAGTGGCGAATTAACGCACCTACGGATACGCATATTGCGGTGACCCGACCGGAAACAATGGGATAAACCATAGCGTTTCGCATCCCGTTAGTACGGCACTGAATTTTTCGCCGCACTCCATTGGCTCTCAGCTAACAGCTAACAGCTATCAGCTACGGTGAAACAGTATCCGTAGGTGCGCTAAATCGCCACTAAAAATATTGATTGTGCAATGGATTTTGTGATATAATTTCAAAAACGACTGCACGGAGGTGGCATATGCCCTATAAAGCGAAAAGTGACCTTACAAAAGCGGCCATAAAAAAGAGCTTTTTAGCGCTGCTGAACGAAAAGCCGATAAACCAGATCAGCGTCCGTGACATTGCCGAGGGCTGCGGCTTCAACAGAAACACGATCTACTATCACTATGACGACATTCCCTGCCTTGTCGAGGAGATCGTCATCGAAACCGCCGAAAAGATCATCAGCGATTATTCCGACTATCACTCGCTTGAAGCCTGCATTGACAAGATGGCGGAGTTTGCCCTTGAGCACAAGCGCACCGTTCTTAATATATACAACTCGTCAAACCGCAGCGTGTACGAGCTGTATCTTATGAAGGTCTGCGGCAGCGTTGTCGAAAACTACCTGCACACAATGTTCGGCGATGTAAAGGCCGATCCCGAAAGCCGCGAGATACTCGTATGGTTTTATAAGTGCGAGTGCTTCGGCCAGATCATCGACTGGCTCAACTGCGCAATGAACTACAACATCTCCGAGCAGTTTTCAAAGCTGTGCAAGCTGCGCGAGGGCTTCGTGGATATTCTCGTCGAACGCTGCCGAATCGAATAATAGCCGACGCTTTTTCCTGATCCTGTTGAAATGCACAAAATTTCAACAGGATTTTCGTTTATAATAGCGCATTTACAAGAAACGACCGTTTTTTGTAAAATTATTCTCAGCAAGGCCAAAAATGCTATTATAAGGGAGATAAACGATGAAAAAGCGACTGCTAAGCATACTGCTCGTGCTGCTGACGGCGTTAACTCTTTTACCCCTCGGCGCATTGGCAGACGACAACAACAAATGCGGAGAAAATCTGACATGGAATTTGGATGAAATCGGCATACTGACGATCTCGGGAACGGGAGATATGTATAATTACAGTAGTGCTTATCCTGCTCCATGGAGCGCAAAAAACAGCGACATTTGCGAAATAACCGTAGGGGACGGCGTTACAAGCATAGGCGATAATGCCTTTCATTCTTGCAATGCAGAAAGAGTTGATCTACAGGGCACTTCTTTAGTATCAATTGGTAAAAATGCATTTTCACGCTGCACAATGCTCACGAGCATTTTTATCCCGGAAAGCGTTCAGTCCATAGGAAGCGAGGCTTTTTCGCTTTGCGAGGGGCTTTCTATGGTAGAGCTGCCGACTACGCTAACCAAAATTCCGGATGGTATATTTACAGATTGTACGCTGCTTGACAGTATCACGATCCCCGACACCGTTACCGAAATCGGCGCGAATGCGTTTTTGAGGTGTACGGCATTCATCCTCGAAACGCTGCCGTCCGGCATCCAACGTATAGGCGCTGCCGCATTTGAAAACTGCGGCAATATTGAAAGCTTAGCGCTTCCCGGAACTCTGGAGAGCATCGGCGAGGCTGCGTTCAACGGCACGGCAATCGACAAAGCAAGCTTTGCCGGAACGCCGGAGAGATGGACGGCTATCGGCGGCAATGCCTGCTGCATTGCTCAGGACAAAATAGATTTTCTCGAGCACACCTGCGATTTCGGCGGCAGCTGGCAGTACGACACACAGAAGCACTGGAAGCAGTGCTCCTGCAATAAAACGCAAAACGAAGGAGCTCACACGGGCACCGGAAAGACTTGCGATGTATGCGGTGCTGTGCTGTCGGCAGCTTTGGACAGCGGAAGCATCGGCGACGGTCTGAGCTGGTCGCTTTCGCGCAGCGGCGCTCTCACCATAAGCGGCAGCGGCAAAATGCCCGATTTTTCATCCGTCGCAAACGCGGCGCCATGGGATAAGCAAAAGGACAAAATTCAAAGCGTCGTCATCGAAAGCGGCGTGCAGAGCATATCGGGCGGCGCGTTTTCCGGCTGCACGGCACTTGAAAAGGTCGGAATATCCGACACGGTCGCACAAATCGACCTGAATGCATTTGACGGCTGCACGGCTCTCGCGGAGTTTGAGGTCGCAGCGGACAACAAGGCGTTTTCGTCGGTCGGCGGAGTGCTTTTTTCCGCCGATAAAGAGCTTCTGCGCTGTCCGGTCGGCAAGTCGGCAGACTACACCGTTCCGAGCGGCACCGTTGCCATTGCCGGCGGCGCGTTCAAAGATTGCTCAAAGCTCGAAAGCCTTGTCATTCCCGATTCGGTGACGGCGATCGGCAAGAGTGCGTTTGAAAACTGCGCGGCTTTAAAGCGCATCACGCTTCCGAAAAGCATAACAAAGCTTGAAACATTGACCTTTTCCGGCTGTGCCGCGCTTGCGGAGATCGCGCTGCCCGACAGCGTTAAAACGCTCGGCGAAAAGGTGTTTTCGGGCTGCGCCGCGCTCAAAAGCGTGAAAATTCCGGCCGAGGTGACCGTCATTCCGACCGAGGCGTTTTACGGCTGCTCATCGCTTGAGAGCATAACCATACCGAAAAACGTCAGCCACATAAACGAGCGCGCCTTCGACGGCTGCACGGCGCTGAAAAAGGTCGATTATCTCGGCAGCGACACGGACTGGGGCCAGGTCACGAAAGAAACCGGCAACAACGCACTCGACAATGCCGAAAAGAGCTTTACCCGCACAGATCACGAGCACAAATACACCGACACCGTTATTCCACCGACATGCACCGAGCGCGGCTGCACCGTGCATCTGTGCGCCTGCGGCGATAAGCGCGAGGACAGCTACACGCCGCCGCTCGGGCACAGCTACAAGGGCGGCATATGCGTCCGCTGCGGCATACTCGATCCGAACGGGGATACGCAGCACAAGCATGATTTTATTCCCTCCGTCACAAAGCCCACCTGTCTGACCGAGGGCTTCACGACCTACGCCTGCTCCTGCGGCGAGTGCTACACAAAGGACTATGTCAGCGCCGTCGGACACAAAACGCAGCTGCAAAACGCCAAAGCCGCAGGCTGCCTGACGGGCGGCTACACCGGCGACGAGGTATGCACCGTCTGCGGCAAGGTGTTCAAGCAAGGCAGCGTCATATTCGCTCTCGGTCACGATCCTCAGCCTGCGCGCGTCAAAGCGCCGACATGCACCGAAAGCGGCTACACGGGCGATCTTATCTGCATGCGCTGCGGAGACATGACACAGATCGGCAAGACCGTTGCGGCAGCAGGGCACAAATTTTTCGGCGGCGTGTGCTCGGTCTGCGGCACGAAGGGTGCGGAAGCCGTGCCGGAATTTGACGATGTTAAGCCCGGTGCGTTTTACTTCGACGCCGTGCAGTGGGCTGTAAAAAACGGCATAACAAACGGAACGGGGAAAAACACCTTCTCGCCGAATAGCGTCTGCTCGCGATATCAGATAGTGATGTTTCTCTGGCGCGCGGCCGGTCAGCCCGAGGCTAAGGCGGCCGTGAGCTTTGCCGACGTAAAGCCCGGCGACATTTTCTATGAAGCGGTGCAATGGGCGGTCGAGCGCGGCATAACAAAGGGAACGAGCAGCACGAGCTTTTCGCCGTATGCTCCCTGCACGCGCGGACAGATAGTCACGTTCCTGTACCGCTCGGCAGGCTCGCCCAAGGTAAGCGGCGCATGCAATTTTTCCGATGTTTCCTCCGGCTCGTTCTGCCATGACGCTGTTATTTGGGCAAGCTCCGAGGGCATAACCAATGGCACAAGCGCCGGGCTCTTTTCACCGAACGAAGGCTGCACACGCGCACAGGTCGTGACCTTCCTCTATCGCGCGTCCGGAGGCAAATAAGCGATCTTATACAAGCACAAGGCTCTCCCGAAAGAGAGCCTTTTTCATATTTTCGTGACAAGCGGCGGCGGATTTGGTATAATATAATGTAAACCAAAAATAAGGACTGATAACAATAGAGACTAACGATATAAAAATCGAGCGTGCGGTGCTGGCCGGACTTGCGGCGGCATCGATGGAGCAGTCGGAGCGCTCAAGCGAGATCTCGATGCAGGAGCTTGCCGCGCTTGTCGAAACGGCAGGCGGTCAGGCCGTCGGCATGATGATACAAAACCGCCCGACTCCCGATCCGCGCAGCTTCATCGGCGACGGTAAGGTTGCCGAGCTGAAGGAATTTATAGAAATGAACAACTGCGACCTTGCCGTTTTCGACAACGAGCTGTCACCGTCGCAGATGCGAGTCCTCGGCGAGGAGCTTGGGGTCAAGGTGCTCGACCGCTCGGGGCTTATCCTCGATATTTTCGCCCAGCGCGCACAGACGCGCGAGGGTCAGCTTCAGGTTGAGCTTGCGCAGTACAAATACCTGCTGCCGCGTCTGACGGGTATGTGGACGCACCTTGTGCGCCAGACAGCCTCCGGCGGCTCGTCGCCTATCGGAACGCGCGGCCCCGGCGAAACTCAGCTCGAGACCGACCGCCGCCATATCCGCAGGAAGATACAAAAGCTTGAAGAGGAGCTTGCCGCCGTGCGCAAGGTGCGCTCGACACAGCGCCGCAAGCGCGAGAAAAACGACGTTCCCGTCGTTGCGCTCGTCGGCTACACAAACGCCGGAAAGTCAACGCTTTTAAACTGCCTGACCGATGCCGGCATACCGGCAAACGACCGTCTTTTCGACACGCTCGACACCACGACGCGCAAGCTGCGCATCGATGAAGTGACCGAGGTGCTCATATCCGACACCGTCGGCTTTATCCGCAAGCTTCCGCATCATCTGGTCGAGGCGTTCAAGGCAACGCTCGAGGAGCTGAGCTACGCCGATGTTCTGCTGCATGTCATAGACATTTCAAACCCCGACTGGGAGGAGCAGGCGCGCGTCGTTGACGAGCTTATCTGCCAGCTCGGAGCCGAGCAGACGCCGTGCATCCGCGTTTTCAACAAGTGTGATGCATACCTCGGCATACTGCCGCACGGTGAGGACGTCATTTGCCTTTCGGCAAAAAGCGGCGAGGGCGTACAGGAGCTGGTGCAGCGCCTGTCGGCTCTGCTCGACCGCGGTAACCACAAGGTCACGCTGCGCATACCGTATTCCGACGCCGGGATCATGGATCTTTTAAACCGCGAGGCCGCAGTGACGAGCCTTGAATATCTCGACGACGGCATCAAGGCCGAGGTCACGGTTCCGCCCGAGGTTTTCGGCAAGGTAAAGCGGTATATACCCAATTACACCGAGCCCAAGGAGGACTGGGAGGATTGAGCGAGTATTTCGTGCCTGCCGGCAGCGGCGAGGCTGAATTTGTCGAAAAGCGTTCAAGCTTTCTCGGCCATGTGCGCTTTGTCGAAACAGAGGACGCCGCGCGCGACTTCATAAACGAGATGAAAAAAAAGCACTATGACGCACGGCACAACTGCTGGTGCTATATAATCCGCGATGGCGCCGTGCGCTACTCCGACGACGGCGAGCCGCAGGGCACGGCAGGACTGCCGATGCTCGAAGTGTTCAAACGCGAGGGCGTTGAAAACGTCGTGTGCGTCGTCACGCGGTATTTCGGCGGAGTTCTGCTCGGAACGGGCGGACTGCTGCGCGCATACACGAAAAGCGCGAAGGACGCGCTGGACGCGGCCGGGATCGCCGCCGTGCGCCGCTGGGTGAAGCTCGAGGTTGGCTGCCCGTATTCGCTTCTCGAGCGCATGAAAACGGAGTGCCTTTCGCTTGACGGGGCTGTGCAGAACGTTGACTACGGCGCGGACGTGCTGCTTTCGCTGCTGCTGCCGGAGAATAACGCCGAGGCTTTTTCCGCGCGCGTTACGGAGCTGAGCGCCGGAGCGTGCAGCGCGCAGACTGTCGGCGAGGAGCTTATGCCGGTCAGAATAAAATAACTTTTTCGGGGGTACAGCCGTGCCTCCGAAAATTTTTTCGAGAAAATTTAAAATAAATTGCAGGGAAATGCGAATTTGCGTCGTATAAAGTATTGAAAGAAAATTTGATGCCTTTTTTGATTGGAGGGAAATGCATGGCGTGTCCGAGAGAAAAGCGCGAGATAATCGAGCGAACGCTCGTCGGTGAGTTCGGCGTCAGAGCCGAGAACTCAAAGGGCCGGCGCACACCGGAGCCGGAGTGCGAGATACGCACCTGCTTCCAGCGCGACGTTGACAGAATAACGCACTCCAAAGCCTTCCGCAGATTAAAGCACAAAACGCAGGTGTATATGCGTCCGGAGGGCGATCATTACAGAACGCGCCTTACGCACACGCTCGAGGTATCGCGCCTCGCGCGCACGATAGCCAGAGCGCTCGACTTAAACGAGGATCTCACCGAGGCTATGGCGCTGGGCCACGATCTGGGACACACACCCTTCGGTCACGCCGGCGAGCGCGCGCTCAACAAAATATACGAAGAGGGCTTCAAGCACTATGAGCAGTCGCTGCGCGTTGTCGATATCCTCGAGCGCGACGGTCGGGGGCTTAACCTGTGCTATGAAACGCGCATGGGCATCCTGCATCACACGCACGGCGCGCCGGACGACACGACCGAGGCGACCGTCGTTCGCCTTGCCGACCGCATAGCGTACATAAATCATGACCTTGACGACACCATCCGCGCCGGAATACTCCGCGCCGAGGACGTTCCCGACATGATCCGCACGCGCTGCGGCGAGCGCAACAGTGAGAGGATAAATTCTATCATGCTCGACCTCATTGAAAACAGCGGCGGCGGAAAAATTCAAATGAGCGATTACATGCAGGAGGCGGTCGATTTCTTCCACGCCTTCATGTATTCGGACGTGTACACAAATCCGATCGCCAAGGGCGAGGAGGGCAAGGTTGACGGCATCATCGGCTCGCTTTTTGACTATTACCTCAAGCATCCGGATAAAATGCCGGACGAGATGCAGCTTATCGCAAGCCGCGAGGGCGTTTCGCGTGCCGTTTGCGACTATATCTCCGGCATGACCGACGGCTACGCCATGGAAAAATTCAGCGAGATATTTATCCCCATGTCGTGGACGGTAAAATAAAATTAATAATGAATAGTGAATGATGAATAATTAATGTGTGCGCAAGCGCATTTTTAATAGTGCATTCACATTGTGCCGATACGGTTTTTGCGGTTGCTCGACCGGTGGGTACCGACGAAACCGTGCGGCTTTGCCGCCGCTGTTAGCTGATAGCAGTGAGCTGATAACCATTGTGTGCGCAAGCGCACGGATTTAATTCAACCCCTCGGCAGCAAAGCTGCCTGCTCCCCTTAACAGTGGAGCCAATCAGGTGCGGTGAAAAATTCAGCAGCGCACGAACGCAGCACGAGGCAAACATGGTTTCCTCCGTTGTTCCGACACCGGGCTGCCGCAATATTATGTATAGGTACAGCGCTAAAGCGCTACTAAAAAAGCGGAACGGATAAATCCGTTCCCTACAGGGGCGCGGCAAAAAATCCAGCAGCGCACTGCTGTAGCGCGAGGCAAACGTGGTTTTCTCCGCAGTCTCGAACCGGGCAACGGCAATAAGCGTATCCGTAGGTGCGCTAAAGCGCCTCTAAAAGAAAGGATGGGTAATGGCTATACCGGAGAGCTTCCTTCAGGAGCTTGTTGAAAAAAACGATATAGTAGACGTTGTGGGCGAGTATGTGCGCTTAACGAAGCGCTCCGGCTCGAACCAGTTCGGCCTGTGCCCGTTCCACAGCGAAAAAACGCCGTCGTTTTCCGTGTCGCCGGACAGGCAGATATACCACTGCTTCGGCTGCGGCAAGGGCGGAGGCGTTATAAATTTCATAATGGAGATCGAAAACCTCAGCTTCCCTGAGGCCGTTGAGTTCCTGGCAAAGCGCGTTGGCATGACCATGCCCGAGCAGGAGGATAGCCGCGAGGCGAAAAAGCGCCGCCGGCTTCTGGACTTAAACCGCGATGCAGCGAGATTTTTCTACTCGTGCCTCAGCAAGCCCGAGGGCAAGCCCGCGCTTGACTACATGGCGCGGCGTCAGATAACGCCGCACACGGCAAAGCGCTTCGGGCTCGGCTACGCGCCGGACACATGGGACAGCCTCATAAACGCGATGAAGGCGCTCGGCTACTCGGAGTATGAGATGTTCGACGCCGGACTTGTCCGCAAGGGCAAAAACGGCGGACACTACGACACCTTCCGCAACCGGCTCATGTTCCCGGTCATCGACGTCAGGGGCGATTTCATCGGCTTTTCCGGCAGAATACTCGGCGATGGCGAGCCGAAGTATATGAACAGCCCGGAAACGATGGTGTTCAACAAAAGCCGCAATCTTTTTGCGCTTAATCTGGCTAAAAAGTCGAAGAGCGGACATATAATACTTGCTGAGGGCAACGTTGACGTCGTGATGATGCATCAGGCCGGATTTGACGGCGCGGTCGCGTCGCTGGGCACGTCGCTCACGCCCGAGCAGGCGCGGCTGATCTCGCATTACACGAACGAGGTCATCATCGCTTACGATAACGACGGCGCAGGCAAAAAAGCCTCGCAGCGCGCCATCGGGCTTCTTGAAAAGCTCGATCTTAAGGTCAAGGTGCTGTCGATGAGCGGCGCAAAGGACCCTGACGAGTATATAAGGACCAAGGGCGCAGACGCGTTCCGAAATCTAATAGACAAGTCGGAAAACCACATCGACTACCAGCTGCAAAATGTGACGGATAAATACGACCTGAGCATCGACGAGCAGAAGGTCGCATTCTTGAAGGAAGCCTCGGATATGGTCGCGCACCTGCCGGGCAGCGTGGAGCGTCAGGTCTACGCGATGCGCGTTGCGTCAATGGCCGGTGTTGCCAGCGACGTTGTCGCGCAGGAGGTTGAGCGAAGGCGCAAGCGCCTTGTGCGCACGGCCCAGCGCACCGACGCAAAAAGCGCCTCACATCCCGAGCGGCAGTTTCAGCCCAAGGCAAAGGAGCTGCACTATGAAGATCCCGAATCCGCCGCCGCCGAGGAGGGCATAATAAGGCTTCTGTATCTCGATCAGGGCATCTGCCGCGGCAAGGAGCTCCCGCCGCCGGAGATCTTCTCGTCGCCGGCGCTGGCGCGGATATATTCCGTGCTCAAATCAAAATTTGAAAACGGCGAAATAATCAGCATGGCCTCGATGAGCGCAGTGCTGCTTCCGCAGGAGGCGGCGCTTTTGGCCTCGGTTCTGCAAAAACCGGAGGCACTGCGAAACGGTGACAAGGCGCTTGCCGATTACATAGAAAGGATCCGCTCCCGGCACGAGCTGAAGCAGTCGGGCGAGGACCTTCGCAAACTTGCAAACAGACTTAAAGAAACCAAAGGATATGAGGGGTAAAACTATGGATAAAGACATTGAAACCATGACCACGCAGGATCTCGAGCGCGCAACCGACGAGCTGCTTGCGGCAGACGCCGCAAAATCGGCTCCGAAGAAAAAAAGCACGCGCCGCACCAAGGCCGCCGAGGAAAAGCCCGTCGAGGAAGCGGCAGAGGCGAAAACCACCGAGGATATCCTCAACGAGCTCATGGAAAAGGCGAAGAAAGCCGGCAAGATCACCACAAAAGAAATCGCAGCGCTCGAGGAAAAGGGCGTTGACGCCGACTCTATCGCGAAGTTTTACGACGCCCTCGAAGCCAGCAAGATAGAGATCGACATCAGCGACGACGACGCAGTCACGATCCTTGACGACATCGACATGCCCGAAATCGAGGAGCTTAACGAGATCGAAGAGGTCACCGAGGAGGAAATGGCCGACGTTAAGGTCGATGACAGCTACAGCACCGACGACCCCGTCCGCATGTTTCTCAAGGAGATCGGCAAGGTTCCGCTTTTGACCGCCGAGGAGGAGGTCGAGCTTGCGATAAGAATGAGCCAGGGCGACGAGGAGGCAAAGCGCCGCATGACAGAGGCAAACCTGCGCCTGGTCGTTTCGATCGCAAAGCGCTATGTCGGCCGCGGCATGCTGTTCCTTGACCTCATTCAGGAGGGCAACCTCGGCCTTATAAAGGCAGTTGAAAAGTTCGACTACACCAAGGGATACAAGTTCTCGACCTACGCGACGTGGTGGATCCGTCAGGCGATCACGCGCGCCATCGCCGACCAGGCCAGAACCATCCGCATTCCCGTCCACATGGTCGAGACGATAAACAAGGTCATCCGCGTATCGCGCCAGCTGCTTCAGGAGCTTGGCCACGACCCCAGCGCAGAGGAGATCGCCGCCGAGATGGGCATGCCCGTTGAAAAGGTGCGCGAGATACTCAAGATCGCGCAGGAGCCGGTTTCGCTCGAAACGCCTATCGGAGAGGAGGAGGACTCCCACCTGGGCGACTTCATCCCAGACGAGGACGCATCCGAGCCGAGCGAGGCGGCAAGCTTCTCGCTGCTCAAGGAACAGCTCATGGAGGTGCTCGACACACTCACGCCGCGCGAGAAAAAGGTGCTCGAGCTGCGCTTCGGCATAGTTGACGGCCGCACCCGTACCCTCGAGGAGGTCGGCAAGGAGTTCAACGTCACCCGTGAGCGTATCCGCCAGATCGAGGCCAAGGCGCTGCGCAAGCTCCGCCACCCCAGCAGGAGCAAAAAGCTCAGAGATTTCCTCAACTGATGAAAAAGCCCTCCGGTGGCCGGTTGACACAAGAAAACATACGGTTTTGAAACGATCTTTTTCGCCCCTGCGGCGTACAACGTCTTGAGAATACGACAGCATGCTCTCGGGCTTTGTCCTTGCAGGAGCAAAAAATCTCAGCTTCAAAACTGCAAAGCATCAAAAATGACGGAGCAAGTGCGAGGTCAAGGCGCGGCGGCACAGGCATACTTTGTGTATACCAAGCCGTCGCAACAAAGACATTCGTGCTTGCTCCGCCTTTTTTGGCGTGTGTTTTCTTGTGCCAACCGGCCAAAGGCCGGAGGGCTTTTTCATAAATTGTAGTGGATTATTGAAAAAATTTGATCCTTTTTCGAATTTCAGCGTTTATATAAGCAGAGGCAGGAGGTGAGCGCGTGGAGGATGCACTACTCATACGGCGTATAAAGCAGGGCGACGAGGCGGCGTTTGACGAGCTTGTTCGGCGCCACTACGACAGCATCTATGCCTTTTGCTACCGCCGCTGCGCAGACCGTTCCCTCGCCGCCGATCTGACTCAGGAAGTTTTTCTCAAGCTTGTAACCGCCGTTTACCGCTACTCGGTGACGGGCAAATTCACAAACTATTTATTCACCATCGCAGTGAACGTCTGCAACGACTATTACAGGCGCAAAAAGCCCGACAGCGCCGAGCTGAGCGAGGACTGCGCGGCGCTCGGCGGCGCGGAGGAACAAATGCTCCGGCGCGACAGCGGCAGCGTGATACGCCGCGCGCTCGACGAGCTGCCGGACGAGCAGCGCGACACCGTTATCCTGCGTTATTGGCACGACATGAAGCTGCGCGATATTGCCGCCGTGACGGGCGTTCCGACGGCAACGGCAAAGTCACGGCTGCGGCTCGGAATGGCGAGGATGCGAAAAATTCTTGAACTGGAGGGAGAAGGCCTTGAATCTTAAATATGATGTTCCCACGCCCCCGGAGGGCGCAAAGGAGCGCACCGTTGAGCTTGGAAAAATGCGCATGCGCACTCTGCGCCTGTCGAAGATGCCGCTTGGCCGGCTTATCGCTCTGCAGCTCGGCAATTTTTCGCCGACATACTGGCTATTTCAGCTTTTTACGATCATCGCCATACTGTGCGCAGACGGCATTATCGTTTCCGAAGCAAGCGCCGCGCGCCTTTTGATATTCGTCTATGCCGGGGCGGCAAGCACCCTCGCCTGCCCCGAGCTTGTGCGCGATATATCCTGCAAAATGAGCGAGATCGAGCTGAGCTGCCGCGTAAGCGGCGCAGACTTGCTCGCAGCGCGTATGCTTATCATCGGAGCGGCAAACCTCATCGGACTTGTGCTGACTGCGGTCATTGCCGCGGCAAAGTATAGCGCGGACCTCGCCGTTTTGCTTGCAAGCGGCGCGGCCTTGATGTTCACATCGAGCCTTCTGACGCTGCTTGCTCTTCGGGCGCTGCCGATGATAAAAAGCAGAGCCGGGGCATTGTCGCTGTCGCTTATCTCGGCGGTAGCCGTCGAAACGGTGTGCGCAGGCATACCGTGGAGCGCAGGCTTCTGGTTCATATTTGCCGGCATAAGCTTTGGGCTGCTTGCGCTCGAGGTCTGGCGCGAGCTTAGATGCACGGAACACAGAAAGGGAAAAAGCATATGGAACTATCTTTAAATTCCGTTTCCAAACAGTATAAGGATAAGCTCGCCGTGAACGCGCTGTCGCTGACTATGCACAACGGCATCTACGGCCTGCTCGGCCCGAACGGCTCGGGCAAAACAACGCTCATGCGCATGATATGCACGGTGCTCCGACCGAGCGGCGGCAGCATAAGCCTCGACGGCGAAGATATCATCGGCCTCGGCGAGAGCTACCGCGATGTGCTAGGCTATCTGCCGCAGGACTTCGGCTATTATCCGAACTTCACCGGCCGGGATTTTCTGATGTATTTCGCCGCGCTCAAGGGACTTACCAAATATCAGGCGGAGGAAAAGTGCGGCGAGCTTCTTGAACTGACCGGCCTTTCCGATGTCGCCGGCAAAAAGCTCAAGACCTATTCCGGCGGCATGCGTCAGCGCATCGGCATTGCGCAGGCACTCATAAACGACCCGAAAATCCTCGTTCTTGACGAGCCGACAAGCGGACTTGACCCGGCAGAGCGCGCAAAATTCCGCAATATAATCGGCGGCCTGTCGAAAAACCGAATCATTCTGCTGTCCACCCATATAGTGTCCGATATTGAGTACATCGCCGACCGCATCGTTCTTATGAAAAACGGCGAGATATCGCTTGAGGGCGCGGCCGAGAGCATATGCGGCAGCATGTCCGGCATGGTGTGGGAGTGCGCGGTCGCGCAGGCCGAGGCAGACGAGCTTATCGCAGAGCACGTCGTAACGAATCTGCATAACACGCACGGAGGCGTTGCGCTGCGTATCGTATCCGAGGCTCGCCCGACGGCCGACGCCGTCTGCGCCGAGCCGAAGCTTGAGGATCTGTACCTCTATCATTTCAGACGGGAGCTTGGAAATGAACCTTACAAAGCTTGAATTTAAAAAGATATTCACGCCGCTGACGGTGATCGCCGTCGTTGTCATGCTGCTTTTGAATCTGTACATGACGTTTGATTATCGCGCCTACTATTTGCTCGAAGCGCTTGATCCGGACAGCAAATCTAATCCGATAGAAACGCTCAAGAGCGAATACGCCGAAAAGCGCGGCGAGATAACCGACGAATGGATAGCCGCGCGCAGGAGCGACGTCAAAAACATATTAAACGACCCGAAATATCTCAAAACCGAGGACGAGCTGGAGCAATATCTGAGCGATCTTGCCGTGCAGGGATATTCTGCCGAGGAGATCGAGCGGCTAAAAAGTCAACCATACACGATACTGAACAACAACGGCATAACGGCCTATGAACACACCGAAAAGTTCACATATGCAGCGAGCTTTTACGATAACGCCGAGGAGGAAAAGCAGTATCTTCTCGACGAATACTCATCCGATGCCGGCATCTGCGCGGATATAAGCGCGCGCTATGACTCGCTTATAAACGACTATCGCGCGTTCTGCGACTATGACCTTGCCTACACGTCGATACAATATGTCATAGCCAATGCGTTTCCGTTCACGGTCGGCGTTCCCGTGCTCATCGGCCTTGCTCCGCTGTTCGCTCGCGAACGCGCGCGCAAAACCGACGCGCTTATCCTATCGTCAAAGCGCGGCCGGCGCGATACGGCTCGGGCAAAAATATGTGCCGGAACGCTCTACACTCTGCTTGTTTGGAGCGTCATGGCGATAAGCGCGGCGGCATATTGCTTCATCCTCTACGGCGCGGAGGGCTTCGGCGCATTCTGGCAGTCGTTTACCGGCATCTCCTCTCCGTTTCGGTGGACGATCGGGCAGGCGATCATAGTTGAACTTGCAACAAGCCTTATCGGCACGCTGTTTTTTGCCTGTATCGTGATGCTGCTCTCCGAGCTTACCGAAAGCATGTTCGTATCGGTCATTTTGGGCGCTGCGCTGCTGCTTACGCCTATGTTGGTATCCATCGGTGCCGGAGCCGCAATACTTCTGCCGACCTGCCTCATCCGCGGCGTGATGATCTGGAGCGTCTATATTCCGGCAAAGCTCTTCGGCTCGGTAATGCCGGCGCAGTACCTCGCAGTCGCTGCCGCAGCGGTTCTAAGCATCGCATGCTGCACAGCCGCCGCAAACGTGTTCTGCCGCCGCCAGGCCGCTTAGAGCAGCCCTTCACAAAATATTAAACGCCCAGCGAAAGAATTTTCTTGACAATGAGGGCCGGTAATGCTATTATTATCAGGCACTTAAATGCGCGAGTGGTGGAATTGGCAGACTCGCTAGATTCAGGTTCTAGTGCTCACTCCGGGCGTGCGGGTTCAAGTCCCGCCTCGCGCACCAAGCAAAAGGCTCGAAAACCGATGTTTTCGAGCCTTTTTATTATGCTTTTATTCACAAAAACCTCGCGCCCACTTTTGAGGGCGCGAGGTTTTCATTTTCAGAACGGGAAGCCCATGGGGGTGAGCTTGCTCATTGCCTCGTTGGTTGCGTTCTCGCTCTGCGTGATAGCTTCGTTGACCGCAGCAACGATCATATCCTGAAGCATCTCTACATCGTCGGGATCGACGGCCGAGGGATCGATCTCAATGCTCTTGAGTGCGCGTGTGCCGATCATGGTCGCCTTGACTGCGCCGCCGCCGACAGTGGAGGTGAACTCCTTGCTCTCAAGCTCCTGCTGCATCTTCATGAACTCTTCCTGCATTTTCTGAGCCTGCTTCATCATATTGCCGCCGCCCATTCCGCCGCGGAATCCGCCTTTTGCCATATTAAAATTCCTCCTAAAATATTATACGAAACGTGTTTCTTTGAATTTCCGAAGCTCCTCGATGTCCCTTTTGGGCTTATCGTTATCCTCGCGAAGCTCCGAGATCGTTATTTTAAGGCTGCGCCCCGTGACGGCGTTTGCCGCCTCGCGCAGGCGCATGAGAACCGCCTGATTATTCACTGCATTATAGAAAAATCCGGGCACTACCTCGAGCGCGAGCGTATCGTAGCTCACGGTGCAGCGAGTCTGCACAGGGTTTGTCAGTATCGGGATCACTCCGCGTGGGAGCGACTCCTCGGCATTTTCGACTATCGCCGCCCACAGCGACTCGTTATCCTGCGGCGCATCCGCCGCGCTCGCCGGGGCGTCGGGGTTCAGCTCGACGGGCGACTTTTTATCCAGAAGGTCATCCTCGGGCTGATATTCGGCAAAGTCAGCCGGGTCAAGCTCGTCTGCCGGATCGTCTTCGTATCGCGGCTGCGGCGCAGGCGGCTCATCGAGGTCAAACGGCGGCTCGTCAAGAGTCGAATGGAACTCTTCCTCATCGTCGTCATCCTCGGCTGCCGGCACGGCTGTTCTCGCCGGCGCGTGCTTCAAGTCCTCCTCGATGCGCGATATGCGCGCACGAAGCTCGTCAACGCCTTCCGTCAGGCGCGGCTCGCACAGTGATATTATACACAACTCCGCAGTGAGCTTTGCGCTTTTCGAGTCGCGGATCTTCAGCAAACTGTCCGACACGATATTTATGCGATTTATAAGCTCGGCTTTCGTGAGCTTTTTGCAGAAAACGCCCAGAATGTCGCGGCTGAAGCGCCCCGATATGAGGTCTGCGCCCGCTTTCGGTGCGACCGACAGCATGAGGCAATCGCGCAGGAGCGTATTCAGCTCATACAGCAGCGTCGCCGGATCCTTTCCGTCGCGCCAGAGGCTGTCAAAGAGCTTGAGCGCCTCATCGGTGTTTTTCTTCACCGCGTAGTCGAGCAGCTGCGCCGTGCGGCGGTTGCCCGTAAGCCCCATCGCCGAGTACACGGCGTCGGTGTCGATATCGCTCTCGCCCGAGCACTGGTCAAGCAGCGACAGCGCATCGCGCATGCCGCCCTCGGCAAGTCCGGCGATAAGCTCGGCGGCGCTGCGCTCGAGCCTGAGATTTTCGCACTGCGCAACGTGCTCGAGGTGGTCGGCGATAAGCTGCGCATCAAGGCGCTTGAAGCTGTGCCGCTGGCAGCGCGAAAGTATCGTTGCAGGAACTTTATTAAGCTCCGTCGTTGCGAGGATGAACACAAGGTGCTCCGGCGGCTCTTCAAGAATTTTCAGCAGCGCGTTGAACGCCGCCGTTGACAGCATGTGCACCTCGTCGATGATATACACGCGCTTTTTGACCGAAACCGGAGAAAATACGGCCTCCTCGCGCAGCTGGCGGACGTTATCAACGCCGTTGTTCGATGCGGCGTCGATCTCGACGACGTCCATGATGCTGCCGTCCTCGATGCCGAGGCAGGCAGGGCACTTGCCGCAGGGATTGCCGTCCACGGGGTGCTCGCAGTTGAGCGCCTTGGCAAGTATCTTCGCGCAGGTCGTTTTGCCCGTGCCGCGCGTTCCGATGAACAGATACGCGTGCGAGGTGCGACCTGTAGATATCTGATTTTTAAGCGTTTCCGTTATGTGCTTTTGCCCGACGACCTCATCAAAGGTCTTAGGCCGCCACTTACGATATAAAGCCTGATACATAAATAATGATCCCGTAACAAATATAATGCGGCCTTTGACAAGACTGCACACCCAACCTCGAAAACTGACATATGCCCGTTACGCCGGCAGCCGGCTCAGAACCGGCACCCTCACGGCACACGAAAAGCACCGCTTAATGCTGCTCGGTTCCCCGCCTGACATGGTTCACGGGTTTCCGTTGCGCGAGACCGGCTCGTCAACGCTGCTTACCGGTGTCAGACGACACATGACAGATCCTATGTTGGGAATTCATTCCTGCTGTAGCGGATTGCAGGTTACAGGGCACCGCTGGCTCCCCAACTAGTGCAGCCTTGTCAAAAGCCGCGAAAGTATTATAACTCAGATTTGCAATATAATCAACAAATATTTTCTTTACTTTTTTGAAAAGTGTGTTATAATACTAAAGCCGAGCAAGGTATGGGCCCGTAGCGCAGCTGGGAGCGCGTTCGGTTCGCATCCGAGAGGTCGAGGGTTCGAATCCCTTCGGGTCCACCAAAGCCAAGACTCCGTTCTCGTTTGAGGACGGAGTTTTTGTTTATATTATTCTTCACATTCAATTATCCGTCCGCTGCGAGCGATCGCGGCGGACTTTTTCTTGCCTGTCGGGCGGCGATATGCTAACATAGGCCTGATAAATCGACACACAGGAGAAAAGCTATGGTACAACAAAATCTGCATTGCCACACGACGTTTGACGACGGGGCGAGCACACCCGAGGAGATGGTCTGCGCGGCAATGGAGCACGGGCTGAGCTCACTGGGCATAAGCGCGCACGCTCCGATGGACGGCGAAGACTGGTGCACTCCGAAGGAGAAAGAGGCCGGCTTCAAGGCGGAAATGCAGCGCCTGAAAGAAAAATATGCCGGAAAGATCACGCTGTACACCGGTCTTGAATACGACGCCGCGGCCGAGAAAAATTTCGACGGCTACGAATATATCATCGGCTCGGGACATGTGCTCGACGGCTTCTATGTTGACTCCACGCGCGAGCGGGCAATTGCGCTCATCGAGCACTTCGGCGGGGCCGAGAAGGCCGCTGATGTGTTTTTTGCAAACTACGCATCTATGGCGCAGATACCCGAGGTTGACATCGTCGGCCACTTCGACCTTTTGACGAAATACAACGAGCAGGGCGCTCTGTACGACACGCAAAGCGCATGGTACCGCGACGCTGCCTTTGCCGCGATGGAGACGCTCAATGCCGCCGGAAAAATATTCGAGATGAACACGGGCGCGATAAGCCGCGGCTACAGGACGACGCCCTACCCCTCACCGGAGCTTCTGCGCCACCTGCACGATATCGGCGGACGCATCGTGATAAGCTCGGACTCGCACTCGGCAAGCAGCATATGCTGCGCCTTCGAGCAGTGCGAGCAGATAGCGCGCAGCTGCGGCTTTGACGAGCTGTGGTACTTCAACGGAAGCGGCTTTGAACCGGAGAAGCTGTCGTAGTTTAATATTTTTTTGACATGGCTATGTTATTTTGCGGCATATGATGATATAATTGCAGCATAACTATCAGGAGGTCTGGCATATGGACAGAAAACAACTTAAGGCGCAGTCGAAAAACCTCATTCGCACTGCCCAACCCAAGCCCGTTGTCACCGCTATCATATATCTTCTCATCGTTGCGGTGCTCGGCTTCCTTTCGTATAAGCTTGTCGGCGGATCAACGTTTGAGCTTCAGTCGATTTACGAGCAGTTCGGCATCGACGGAGCATACGGCAGCATCGATCCCGATCAGTTTGCCTACGCAATCGAGCAGGCTATGCCCTCGCCGGGCGCGGCTCTGCTGAATCTTGCGGTCAGCATAGTGGCGCTTATGATCGGCGCCGGCTTCACGATCTATTGCCTGCGCACAGTGCGCGGCATGGAGGCAAGCTACTGGAACCTTTTCGACGCGTTCGGCATGTTCTTCCGCGTCATCTGGCTGTACATCCTCGAGGGCATATTCATTTTCCTCTGGTCGCTGCTGCTCCTCGTTCCCGGCATAATCGCAATGTATCGCTACCGCATGGCGCTGTATCTGCTGCTTGAGCACCCGGAGATGAGCGCTTTGCAGTGCATAAGCGAAAGCAAGCGCCTTATGGTCGGCCACAAGGGCGAGCTGTTCTGGATGGATATTACCTTCTTCGGCTGGGCGCTGCTTGTCGGCATTGCCGATTCGATCAGCGAATGGCTTGCCGGAGCAATGGGACCGTCGATCATCGCACAGATAATCGGCGTTATCGGCTTCGGTGTTCTGGTGCAGTTCTTCGTGCTGCCGTACATGGATCTGACCTATGCCGGCTACTATGTTGAGCTTACAAAGCCCAAGGCCGACGCAGGCTTTGCCGACGGGTGGACGCCCGAGCTGTGAGGTCAGAAGCATGAAGGTAACATTTTTAGGCGCTGCCCATGAGGTCACAGGCAGCTGCACTCTTCTCGAAGTCGGCGACAAAAAAGGTGTTATCGACTGCGGTATGGAGCAGGGCAAGGACCTTTTTGAAAATCAGGAGCTGCCGGTCGCGGCATCGGTGCTCGACTTTGCGCTGGTGACGCACGCGCACGTTGACCACTCCGGCCTGCTGCCGCTGCTTTATAAAAACGGCTTCCGCGGCGCCGTGTACGCCACGGGCGCTACATGCTCGCTGCTGGACATAATGCTGCGCGACTGCGCGCACATACAGATGGCCGACGCCGAATGGAAATCGCGCAAGGCGATGCGCCGCGGTGAAGCCGCCGTCGAGCCGCTTTACGATCTTGACGATGTTGCAGGGCTTATGAAGCTGCTGCACCCATGCGAATACGGCAGCCAGGTGCAGGTCAACGAATCGGTCACGATCCGTTTCACCGATGTCGGGCATCTGCTCGGTTCGGCAGCTATCGAGATCTGGCTCAAGGAGGGCAGCTGCGAGAAAAAGATAGTTTTCTCCGGCGATATCGGAAACCTCGATCAGCCGATACTCTGCGACCCGAAGCATATCGACAAGACCGATTACCTCGTCATCGAATCCACCTACGGCGACCGCAACCACGCCGATGAGCGCCCCGATTACATTGCCGGGCTTTCCGCATACATCCAGCGCACGCTCGACCGCGGCGGCAATGTCGTGATCCCGTCGTTTGCCGTCGGCAGGACGCAGGAGATGCTGTATTTTATCCGCGAGATAAAAAATCGCGGCCTTGTAACGGGGCATCCCGACTTTCCCGTTTACGTTGACAGTCCCCTTGCCATCGAGGCAACGAGCGTGTTTTTGCAGTGCGACTCGAGCTATGTTGACGAAGAAATGCAGGCCGTTATCCGCTCGGGCAAAAATCCGCTTTGCTTCCCCGGACTTCACCTTGCCGTGAGCCAGGAGGAATCCAAGGCGATAAACGAGGACAAAACGCCCAAGGTCATAATCTCCGCATCCGGCATGTGCGACGCAGGCCGCATACGCCACCACCTCAAGCACAATCTGTGGCGGCCGGAAAGCCTTGTGCTGTTCGTGGGCTATCAGGCGGTCGGAACGCTCGGCCGCGCACTGCACGACGGTGCAAAGGAGGTTAAGCTCTTCAATGAGGAGATCGAGGTCAGGGCCGAGATATCCTCGCTCCCCGGCGTCAGCGGACACGCCGACAAGCGCGGCCTGATCGCATGGCTCGAGGGCTTTTCCGAAAAGCCGGAGCTTGTTTTCGTCAATCACGGCGACCCCGAAAGCGCCGACAGCTTCACTGCCTGCCTCAACAATGAGCTTGGCTACCGCGCCTTCGCGCCGTACAGCGGCACGGAATTTGACATTGCCGCAGGCCGCTTCACAGTCGTGACGCAGGGCAGGCCCATTGTTAAAACGCCGAAGGCTCCGTCGGCCGAGCGCAGGGTCAATCCGCTGTTCACCGAGCTTCTGCACGCTGCCGATGCGCTTATGCAGGCCGTGCGCAGCTGCGAGGGGCGCTCAAACCGCGAGCTGCGCGGCTTCATAGATGCCGTGCGCAAGCTTACGGACAAGATAAAGCGCTGAATTTAAAACTAACAGCTGACGTAGAAATTACGTCAGCTGTTTTTTTGCGCAGTTTTATGCAATTGCCTATTTTCTTGTCACTTGAGGCAAATTTGTACGTTGAATTACATAAACTTCGGGTCTATTATGTGGTCAATGAATAAAGACAGCTCTTTTAAGAGCGGAAAGGATCACATCATGAAAACGAAGTCATCAAACAACACATTATATGTTATCACAGCCATTGCATCGGTAGTTGTCATCCTGCTGGCCGCAGTCGGCTTTACAAATGTTGAAGCACAGAAGGTCGAGCGCGTTTCGGTCGACACGAATTTCATAAACCGCGCAGAGACCGCAGCCGAGCTTGCTGCCTCGATGGGTGTTGAAAACGACATGTATCCGGCAAGAGTGCAGAGCGTTGCCGACTATAGCGACAATGATCTTGGCCGCATGGCCGAGGCGCTCAAGCCCATCGCAGACTACAACACCGACTCGGCCGCACTTGACCGCGAGGTAAAATATCTGCTCGGCGGCACCGACACCTATGCCACAACCTACGGCGGCATCTGCGCCGCAGCAGGCGAGGCTTACCGCATGGATCTTGACGCGGCAAACCACGACGCAGCCGTCTGGACGGCAGTCTGCGCAGTCCTCGCCCTTGCAGGCGTTGCCGGACTTGTTGTCTCGGTCACAAAGATCGAGTACGGCAAATAAGCTATCAATTCTCCTTCTTTATACTCCCCATTAAAAAAGGCGAGGCCGCTTTGGCCTCGTCTTTTTTGGCGTTATCAAATATTTTTCTTCAAATCTCTATCTCGCCGAACTCCTTTTCGAAATCTGCTATGCGGCGCTTCATCATCTGCTCGATCTCGCGGTTCTTTGTTCTGCCCTCATATTCGGCAATATAACCGAATTTATCGAGCAATTTGCGATCTATTCTCATCGTATAGCGGACTTTATCGTCATATACCATTTACGCGAACCTCCGTATTTATTGTTGACAAAATTATACCCACAATTTAATATTATGTGTAAACTTTGCGAACATCGTACGCTTGATTTGCGAACCGTGTAGTGTCGTTAAGCGCACAGCAGCGTAACAACTCCGAACTTTAAGGAGGTCATATCAATGTATAAGCAGCTTTACTTTTTCATGTTCAACCGTATAACGGATGCCGCCGAGATGATTAAAGAAGGACGATATAATGACGCACTACTGACGCTGGTGAACACGCAAAAGGAAGCCGAGCAAATGTTCATCGACTGCTCAGAAAGAGAAGAATAAATCCGCAAAAACTCCGGCAGATCATGTCTGCCGGAGTTTTTCTTATTTTATGAATCCGCCGTCGGCGCAGAGTATTTGGCCGGTTATGAACGAGGCGCTGTCGGACGCCAGAAACGCGACGGCTTCGGCAATATCCTCGGGTCTGCCGAGCCTGCCGAGTGGCGTGTCCTCGGCAAGCATATCGAGCGTTTCATCGCCGAGCACCTGCACCATATCGGTGTTTATGACGCCGGGCGCAACGCAGTTTACGCGGATGTGAGTCGGCGCAAGCTCCTGCGCGAGCGAGCGCGTAAGACCGATTATCGCGTGCTTTGTTGCCGAATACGCGACCTCGCACGACGCGCCGTGCATGCCCCATATCGACGACACATTCACGATACAGCCCGAGTGCTCATGCAGCATGCTCGGCAGCACCTCCTGAATGGTGTTGAACGCACCGTTTACGTTCACATCGAATATCCTGCGCCAGTATTCCTCGCTTATATCCTGAAACAGGCTTTGGCGCGCAATGCCAGCGTTGTTGACAAGCAGCGTTATATCTCCAAAGCGCGCCTTCACCGCGCCGACCATTTCGTGCACGGCGGCTCTGTCGGCAACGTCGGCTCCAAAGCACATGGTCTCATGCCCCTCGGCAAGCAACTCATCGCGAAGCTCCTCTGCCTTATCGCGGCGCTCGATGTAATTTATGCACACGGCGTAGCCGCGCCGGGCAAGTGACACGGCGCAAGACCTGCCGATGCCACGCGACGAGCCGGTTATCAGTGCAACCTTTTTCAACGCTCTACCTCACTTGTTTTCAAACTGGCTGGTGTACAGCTCTTTATACAGTCCGCCCTTTTCGAGCAGCTGCTCATGCGTTCCGCTTTCGACGATATCACCCTTATCCATGACAAGGATGAGGTCCGCGTCGCGGATGGTGGACAGGCGGTGGGCAATGACGAAGCTCGTTCTGCCGCGCGTGAGGCGATCCATCGCCTTCTGCACGAGCACCTCGGTTCTCGTATCGACAGAGCTTGTGGCCTCGTCGAGAATTATCATCGGAGCATTTTCGACCATTGCGCGCGCAATGGTCAGCAGCTGGCGCTGGCCTGCCGAAAGGCTGCTGCGGTCGTTAAGCTCCGTATCGTAGCCCTTGGGCAGCGTCTTTATGTAGTGGTCAAGACCGACGAGCTTACACGCGGCCTCGATCTGCTCATCGGTGACGCCGGGCTTGCCGTAGGCGATATTCTCGCGATATGTTCCGTCGAACAGCCATGTGTCCTGAAGCACCATGCCGAACATTGCGTGTACGTCGCTGCGGCGCATCTGCGAAACCAGCACACCGTCGATCTTTATCTGCCCGCTCCACAGCTCGTAAAAGCGCATGAGCAGATTTACCATCGTGGTTTTGCCGGCGCCGGTGTAGCCGACTATAGCTACCTTCTGACCCGGCTCTATATCGGCAGAGAAGTCGTGGATTATCGGCTTGTCGGCGTCATAGCCGAAGCGCACGTTTTCAAACTCGACCTTGCCGCGAACATGGTCGATGTGCGCGGTGCAGCCGCTGTCGTCGGGCATTTCCTCCTCGGCGAGGAAGCCGAACACCCTTTCGCCGGCCGCGCCGGCCGACATGAGGCTGCTGACAGCCTGAGATATCTGGCTCAGGGGGTTGGTGAAGAGCTTTACGTAGCTTATAAACGCAATGACTGTGCCGAAGCGGATGGCTCCGCTCATCGTGAGCGTTGCGCCGACGATGCACACGGCGACATAGCCGAGGCTGCCGACAAAGCCCATCAGCGGCATCAGCATTCCGCTGAAAAACTGCGACTTCCACGCACTGTTGTAAAGATTATCGTTTATGCGGTCAAACTCTTTTTTCGACTGCGCCGTTGCGCCGTAGGCTCTTACGATGTTGTGGCCGGAATACATTTCCTCAACGTGGCCGTTCATATCGCCGAGATTCTGCTGCTGCTGGCGGAAGTACTTGCGCGAGCGCGAAACGATGAAGAACATCAGCACAAAGCCGAGTATCGACGAGCCGATCGCCGTCAGTGCAAGGCGGCCGCTGGTTGCAAACATTATTATAGTAACGCCCACGAACTGCACGACAGCCTGAACGAGCGTCGTTATGCTGGAGTTGAGCGCCGAGGATATGGTGTCAACGTCGTTCGTGATGCGGCTGAGAACGTCGCCGACTGTGACCTTGTCGAAGAATTTAAGCGGAAGCTTGTTTATCTTCTGGCTGATGCTCGTGCGCATGCTCCACGCAAGCTTCTGCATGACGGTTATCATGATATAGCTTGCCGCACAGGTGACGAGGTTTGCGCTTATGTATATTGCAAGTATGATGAGGATGGACTTTATGATAAGGTCCATATCTATGCCCGTTTGCAGTCCGTCGCTGATATTATTGGTCAGATCTGCAAGCTTATCGGGCGCAATTATCGTCAGAAGCGTGCCGACGAGGCTGAAGATGAGCGAAATAACAATGGGCTTGTACCACGGCTTTAAATACCGCAGCAGCTCAAGCATCGAGCTTTTGACGTTTTTGGGCTTTTCGTCGGCGCCTCTTCCCGGTGGTCCGTGTCTCATATGGCAAGTTCCTCCTCCGAAAGCTGGCTGAGCGCGATCTGGCGATAGACCTCGCAGGACTTGAGCAGTTCCCTGTGAGTTCCGATGCCGACCACTCGGCCTTCGTCGAGAACGACGATCCTGTCGGCCGACATGATGGTGCCGATGCGCTGGGCGACGATGAGCTTTGTCTGTCCGGCGGTGCGGTCTTTCAGAGCATCCCTCAGCTCGCGGTCGGTCTTAAAGTCGAGCGCGGAGAAGGTGTCGTCAAAAATGAGTATCTCGCAGTCGCGGCAGAGTGCGCGCGCTATGGAAAGGCGCTGCTTCTGGCCGCCGGAGAAGTTCGTGCCGCCGCGCGCCATGTGCGCGTTTTCCTTATCCTCAAGCTCGGAGACAAAGTCTGCCGAGTGCGATATCTCCAGCGCGTCGGTCAGCTTGCTCTTATCCGCGTTTTGGCCGAACGCCACGTTGTCGGCGACGGTTCCTGTGAACATGACCGCCTTCTGCGAGACGTAGCCTATCTTTGCATAAAGCGCTTCGAGGTCGTATTCCTTGACGTTCACTCCGTCAACGAGCACCTCTCCCTCGCTTGCGTCATAAAACCTCGGGATGAGGTTCATGAGCGTCGTTTTGCCGGAGCCGGTGGAGCCGATGAACGCGACCGTTTCGCCCCTGTCGGCCTTGAAGCTCACGTCGCTTATGACGCTGCCGCTGCCGCCGGGATAGGTGAAGCTTACGTTTTTAAACTCGACCGTACCGCGCACGTCGCCGGAATCGGTGACAGAGCCGCTTACGACCTTAGGCTCGGTTGCAAGCACCTCGCTTATACGCTTTGCGGCCTCCAGCGCACGCGGCATGATGATAATGACCATGACGATCATTATGAAGCTCATTATGACCTGCATCGCGTAGGACATGAAAACGATCATATCCGCAAAGATATCAACGCGCGAGGCAATCGAGGCCGCGCCGTTTATGGCAACGGCATTTATCAGCACCGCGCCTATCCAGTAGATCGACATGTTAAGGCTGTTCATGACAAGGCTCATGAACGGGCTTAGAAGCGTCATGGTGCGGTTTGCAAACAGCGAGTTGTTAAGAAGCTCGGTGTTGACCTTTTCAAACTTCTTTTCCTGGTACTCCTCGGCATTATACGCATGCACGACGCGGATGCCGGTGAGATTTTCGCGCGCGGACTGGTTGAGCGAATCCTGAAGCCACTGGATGCGCTTAAAGCGCGGAAACGTGCGCACGATGGCAAAGCTCAGTATCACAACAAGCAGTACGACCGCGATGCCCGTTGCCAGCGACCACTGCCACGCCTTTCCGGCGATCTTCATTATCGCCCAAACGGCCATGAGCGGCGCCTTGACAACAACCTGAAGCGACAAAACGACCAGCATCTGCACCTGAACAACGTCGTTTGTCGAACGGGTTATAAGGCTCGCGGTTGAAAAAGCGTTTATCTCCTCGAGAGTGAAGCTCTCGACCTTGTAGAACATTTCTTTTCTCAGACGCTTTGAGAAATTTGCCGCGATGCGCGAGGCAAAAAAGCACACCGCGATCGATGAGACAAGACTTCCGAACGCGCACAGCAGCATCATTCCGCCGGCGCTCCAGACATCGCCCATCGCGCTGCCCGGAGTTTCGATAAGCGTCGTTATCTCGGACATATAATCGGGTATCATCAGCTCAAGAACGACCTGAGCACATACAAAAACAAGGCTGAACAGGCAAAACAGCCATTCCTTCGCTCTCAGATACCTGAACAGTTTCAACAGCTTCAGCATTTAGCGGCAGCATCCTCCTTTTTCTTTTCCGCATCGAGCTTTTCCTCGATCATCGTCTGAGCAAGCTGCGCGGTTTCCTTGGTTTTGTGCTCCTTGACATACTCTGCGTCGATAACGCTGACAACGTCTATGTATACATTCGTCTTTTTAAGTGGGAAGTTGTGAATGACCCTGTCGGTATTGCGCAGCGCAACGCACACGACGGGAACGTTCGCTCTCTGCGCGATCTTGAACGAGCCTGCGTGAAACGGCAGCATATCCTCCTGCTTGCTGCGCGTGCCCTCGGGATAAATGACAACGGAGGCATAGTCCTTGTCGATATACTCGGTCGCCGCCTTGACGGTTTTGAGCGCCTCCCGGTTATTTTCCCTGTCAAGCGGCAGGCAGCCGCACTTGTGCATGACCTTGCCGATGATGGGGATCTTCAGATTGCCCGGCTTTGATACGAAGGTAAGCTCCTCCTTGGGCATCTTGTGTACCATGACGACAGGGTCGGCAAGCGAACGGTGGTTTGCCACCATGAGATAGCGCGTATCCTTCGGGATAAGCTCCGTTCCCGTTATCGAAACATCCGCGCGCGCATAAAAGCACAGGAGATCCGCCACGGCATGCAGATGCCACAGCCAAAACTTTGACGGCTTTTCCTGCGGCTTATTCTTGTTTATGAAAAGCTCTGTTGAGATCAGCATTATGAGCGCGTAGGCGATGTGAGCGCCGAAGAAGTATTCAAGAAAGCGCAGCAGCATAACGCCGGTGACCTTCAATGCGCCCCCCGCCTGACCGGCAATGAGCGTGTGCAGAACAGAGCCTGCGGCTCCGATAGCGGCAAATATTCTAAGAAGCATGAACGAGCCTCCCACTTAAAATTATAAATGTATACGCTGTATGGTATTTTTATATTTTACCACGAGTTCGTGATTTTCCAACATTAATTTTTTGAACATTTTAATAATTTTTAACTTTTTCGCTTCCGTGTAAAAACACAATTTTCGGTCTTTGCCGACGGATTGCTCAAAAACGGGCTGTGTTTGTTATTAAAATATCAGTGTTTTTATCTTCTTCGATGCATTTTTGTGTGTTTTGTACACCTTGAGCGCTAAAAACGCGCATCTTTCGTAAAAATTGATAAATTTGTTGAATTTGAACGAAAGACACGCATTTTAAAATTGATTTTTACCCTACAATAGTATAAAATACATAAACGAGTTGTTAACGGCTTATAAACACCGTGTCCGTTGCGACTCCCAGTTCAGTAATTAATTTAATAGGAGTGAATTTTATGGAATCCCTTAAGTTCCTGGCACCTGCTCTCGCAGTGGTCGCTCTGCTGTTTGCTTTCTATAAGATAGCATTCGTCTCCAAGCAGGACGCAGGTACCGAGCGCATGAAGGAAATCGCAGCGGCCATCAACGATGGCGCAAAGGCTTTCCTTTTTGCAGAGTACAAGATCCTTGCGATCTTTGTAGTCGTTCTGTTTATTGCCATCGGCCTCGGTCTGGGCAGCTGGATCACCGCACTTTGCTTCCTGTTCGGTGCTCTGTTCTCCATTCTTGCAGGCTACATCGGCATGAACGTTGCAACCAAGGCTAACGTCCGCACCGCAAACGCAGCACGCACAAGCGGCATGAACAAGGCTCTGTCGATCGCATTCTCCGGCGGCTCTGTCATGGGTATGTGCGTTGTCGGCCTCGGCCTTCTCGGCGCATCCGTTCTGTTCCTAATCTTTGAGGACACCAGCGTTCTCTTCGGCTTCTCCCTCGGCGCAAGCTCTATCGCTCTGTTTGCCCGTGTCGGCGGCGGTATCTACACCAAGGCTGCTGACGTCGGCGCAGACCTCGTCGGCAAGGTCGAGGCAGGCATCCCCGAGGATGACCCCCGCAACCCTGCAGTTATCGCAGATAACGTCGGCGACAACGTAGGCGACGTTGCAGGCATGGGCGCTGACCTGTTCGAGAGCTATGTCGGCGCTATCATCTCCGCAATGACCCTCGGCGCAGTTGTTATTGCTCAGTTTGGCGATCTGTCCGTTATCTTCCCGCTGGTCATCGCGGCATGCGGCATTCTCGCATCCGTTATCGCTACTTTCTTTGTTCGCGGCAAGGAAGGCTCCAACCCCCACAAGGCACTGAAGATGGGCTCGTATGTTTCCGCCCTTCTTGTTGTTATCGCATCCATCATCCTCAGCAAGGTCATGCTCAACAGCTACGGTCCCGCTATTGCGATCGTTGCCGGTCTGGTCGTCGGCCTTGTCATCGGTATCGTCACCGAGGTCTACACCTCCGGCGACTACAAGTTCGTTAAGAAGATCGCTCAGCAGTCCGAGACAGGTTCCGCAACCACCATCATCTCCGGCACCGCAGTCGGCATGATGTCCACCTGGGTTCCCGTCATTCTCATCTGCGTAGGCATCTTCCTTGCTTACAAGTTTGCAGGCCTGTATGGCATTGCTCTTGCAGCAGTCGGCATGCTCTCCACCACCGGCATCACCGTCGCGGTTGACGCTTACGGCCCCATCGCCGACAACGCCGGCGGCATCGCAGAGATGAGCGGCCTTGACCACTCCGTGCGTGAGATCACCGACAAGCTCGACGCAGTCGGCAACACCACCGCAGCAATGGGCAAGGGCTTCGCGATCGGCTCTGCCGCTCTGACCGCACTTGCTCTGTTCGTTTCCTTCACTCAGGCAACCGGCCTGACCGCAGACCAGGTCGCACTGACCAGCCCCACCGTCGTTATCGGTCTGCTCATCGGCGGCATGCTCCCGTTCGTGTTCTCGGCAATGACCATGGACTCCGTTTCCAAGGCAGCTTACAGCATGATCGAAGAGGTTCGCCGTCAGTTCCACGAAATCCCCGGCATCATGGAAGGCAAGGCAAAGCCCGACTACAAGACCTGCGTTGCTATCTCCACCACCGCGGCTCTTAAGGAAATGCTCGTTCCCGGCATCATGGCAGTCGTTGCACCTCTGGCAGTCGGCCTCATCCTCGGCTCGACCGCTCTTGCAGGTCTGCTGGCAGGCTCCCTCGTTTCCGGTGTTATGATGGCAATGTTCATGTCCAACGCCGGCGGCGCATGGGATAACGCAAAGAAGTACATCGAGGAAGGCCACCACGGCGGCAAGGGCAGCGATGCTCACAAGGCAGCCGTCGTCGGCGACACCGTAGGCGATCCGTTCAAGGATACCTCCGGCCCGTCGATCAACATCCTCATCAAGCTCATGACTGTCGTTTCCACCGTTTTCGCAGCTATCTTCACTGCAAACGGCCTGTTCTGATAATCAAAAGGCTCACCGCCTTGCATCCATAGGATATAGGATGCAGGGCGGTTTTTTAGTGGCGCTTTTTAGAAGCGCATTGGGGCACCTATCGATACGGTTATTGCAGTATCCCGACCGGAAAATACCGACAAACCCATTCAGCCGCACTCTCCTCGGGTGCAAACGGATTTTTACACTTTAATCATACTTTATTAACAAAGAAGCGCGGTTTTTATGGCATAATAAGTGCAGTTCATAATATTGAAGGCTCCCGGCTTGACACGGGGTGTATAATATTATGGTAAACCAAAAGTATTGGAGATCATTATGCTGAAGAAAAAAATGAAAAAGTTTTTTGCTTTCGCGATGGCTCTGGTCATGACGATGAGCGTTATGCTCTCGTGCATGTCCGTTTCGGCTTTTGCCGTGTCGCAGTCGGAGATAGACGCGCTCAAGTCTCAGAAGTCTCAGCTTTCGAGTCAGAAGAGCAGCCTCCAGTCTACGATCAACTCTCTTCAGAGTCAGCAGAGTGACCAGATAGCGCTGAAAAACGCGCTTGACGAGAAAAACGCCATCACCGTAAAGCAGATCCTTAATCTTAACGAGCAGATAGATCTGCACACCGAGCTTATCGAGCAGAAGACCGCGGAAGTGGACGAAGCTCAGAAGGTGGCCGACGCTCAGCTTGAGAAATACCGTGTGCGCGTGCGCGCCATGGAGGAGTCGGGCAGATACAATTATTTTGAGGTTCTGTTCGGCGCAAGCAGCATCGGCGAGTTCTTGAGCCTTATTGATGATATCGGCGATATCATGAGAAGCGACAAGGAGCTTGAGGATGCTTACCGCCAGTCCGTTGACGACCTCAAGGCCGTCAAGGCTGAGTATGAGCAGGCCAAGGCCGAGATGGAGGACAGCAAGGCAGAGCTTGAGACACTCAAGGCTCAGCAGGAAAAGGACGTTGCCCAGGCCAATGCTGTTATCGCTTCGCTTCAGGGCGATATAAGCTCCAACTCCTCGCTGCTCAGCGAGCTTTCCGCGCAGGAAAAGGCACTTAACGCCGATATCCAGGCCAAGATCTCAGAGCTGAACAAACAGCAGCAACAGCAGCAACAGCAGCAGGGCGGCAATAACGGCAACAGCGGCGGCAGCACCGTCGGCACCGGCAACCTCGTTTGGCCGAGCTACTGCACCTACATAACAAGCCGTCAGGGTCCGCGCACCCACCCCATCACAGGCGAGTATAAAAACCACGGCGGCACCGACATCGGCGCAAGCTACGGCAGCGCGATCTACGCAGCCGACTCCGGCACGGTAGTGCGCTCGGCCGACGGCTGGAACGGCGGCTGGGGCAACTACGTCATGATCGACCACGGCAACGGCATGCAGACGCTTTACGCACACATGTCCTCGCGCGCAGTCTCCGTCGGCCAGACCGTTTCGCGCGGCCAGACCATCGGCTATGTCGGCTCGACCGGCATGTCAACCGGCCCGCATCTGCATTTTGAGATGTACATAAACGGCTCGAGGATCGATCCGCAGACGCGCTATCCCGGCGTAAGCTTCACTTACTCGGCAAACGCTTGATGTAAATACGCATTTAAAAATCCCGAAGGAAAATTCCTTCGGGATTTTCTTATATTCATCTATTTATTCATCTATTCGTCAGGGATGGGGCTTACCCTCGCGGTAGGCTGCCATGATATCGCGGAAAACCTCGCCGTTAGAGGGCGGAGTCCAGGTGATGGCGTTTGCACCGGCGGCAATGGTCTGCATGATGCTCTCCTCGGTCGGGCCGCCGGTTGCGATGACGGGAACGTCGGGATGTGCGTCCTTTATTCTGCGGACCAGATCCGGCGTATCTGCCGCGGCGGAGACGTTGAAGATGTCCGCTCCGGCCTTCAAACGGGCTTCAAAATCCGTTTCCTTTCTCGCAACGGTCACAACAACGGGAATATCCACAGTGTGGCGCACAAGCGACAGCACCTCGTTCGAGGTAGGGTCATTGAGCACGACGCCGGTCGCGCCCTGCATCTCGGCAAACATGGCAAGGTTTATCGCCCTCTGCCCCTGCGTGAGTCCGCCGCCGACGCCGGAGAACACGGGAATATCCGCCGCGGTGAGCAGCGCCTGGGTTATCACGGGCTGCGGCGTGAAGGGATACACCGCCATGATCGCATCGGCGTTGACGTTTCTGATGATGCTCAGGTCGGTCGAGAACACGAGCGATTTGATGCGCTTTCCGAAAACGATTATACCGCTGCACTTATAAATGCATTCGGGCACACGAAGTGCGAACTTACGCAGCGTACCATCAACTCGGTTGGGCAGTTTTTTCTCAATTGATACTTCGTCATGCATAGTTTTCACTCTCCAATATTCTTTTAAATGCCTCGGCTCCGACGAGCAGCACTTCCTCATCGAAATCAAATTTACTGCTGTGCAGAGGGGCTCCTCCTCTGCCGCCGTTCACGCCGAGGAACATGAACATACCTTCGACTTCCTGCTGATATTCGGCGAAATCCTCCGCCGCCATGACAGGCTCGACGAGAACGACATCGTCCATCGAATCGAGCACCGTGTAAAACTTCTCGACCAGCGCGCGCGGATTTGCGACATACGGATAGTGCACAATCGTCTGCATCGAAATGCCGGCGCCGGTTGCCATCTCAAGACCCTTGAGCAGCGCGATTATCTGCCGCATGAGCTTATCGTAAAGCTCGTTGCTGAAAACGCGCAGAGTTCCGCTCATAACGACTTCTTCCGCAATGACGTTGTGCGACGTTCCGCCGACGATCTTGCCGAGGGTCAGCAGTGCGTCCTGATGCGGATCGACATCGCGCGTTATGACCGACTGGATCATCGTTATAAGCTCAGCGGCGACAACGATGGCGTCAATGCCCATCTGCGGCGTTGACGCATGGGCGCTTTTGCCGTGGACCTTGATCTCAAAATCGCTCGTCTGCGCCATGAGGTTTGACCAGCGTATGCCGATCTTGCCGCTGGGCACGGTCGGCCAAAGATGCATCCCGTAGATGCGATCGACCTTCGGCGAAACGAGCGCGCCTTCGTCGATCATTTTCCGCGCGCCGCCCCAGCCCTCTTCGCCGGGCTGGAACAGCAGCACGACGTTGCATTTGAGCTTATCGCGGTTGAGCGATATCCACTTTGCCAGAAGCAAAAGGATCGTCATATGTCCGTCGTGGCCGCAGCCGTGCATCACGCCCTTATTGCGCGAGCGGAAGCGGCATTTGTTCTCCTCGGTGTTTTTCATTCCGTCCATATCGGCGCGGAATGCTATCGTGCGGTCTGCGTCCTTGGCGTAAAACACAGCCTTGAACCCCACTTCGGCGAGCACCTTCAGCTCATCGGGGCGGCACGCTTCGATTATCGGCTTTATGTATTCGTGCGTTTTTTGAAGATCGAAGCCGATCTCGGGTATTCTGTGCAGGTCGCGGCGTATCTTGACGCAGTCGTCCTTCATGCTGAGTATCTGTTCGCTTATCTGCATTTAGTTATTTCTCCGTTGCAATGGATATCTTGTATCCCTCGTTTTTAATGCGCACATCCGGCTTTTCTTTGCTAAGCCTGTACGCAACATATGCATCGCCGCACGCACCGGTGAGGCTGACGATAAATATCACATAACACTGCCAGAACAGCTTATCCGGCAGGATTATCATCAGTATGAGCAGCACAAGGCAGACAGCGGCCGCCGGAGCAAGGCTCATTATCAGATAGCTGCGCTTATCCAGCCAGCACTTGTATTCTATATATGCGCTCATCCTGCCGCGCACGACGCGCGCAGGCTTGCCGGTGAGCTTGCCGATGATAATGCATTTTAAGTATTCCTGCCCGACAAGGCAGACAGCCGTTATCAGCATGACGAGGATAAATCTCCCCAGCAGCGCAAATGCTCCCGATGCGTCAAACAGCAGGCTTATGTCTTTGAGCAGACAGCAGACCACAGTGAGCACAACGGCGATGGCTGCGGCTGCGGCATACAGCCGGACGGCAAGCTTTTTATCGCCGTCGAGGTCTATCGTCTCGGTCGTGTATCCCGAGGGCAGCTTGTTTTCAAACTTCATATCGTCACCGCATTTCCGGCAGCGGTATACTCTTATCGAGCAGCACCTTGCCAAAGCACATGAGCGTTATGCCCGAGCTTGCCGGAACCGTCACGTCGGCGTCGCTCCTATCGCGGTTTGCCGAGAAAAGATAGACGTTTCCGCTGTAATCCTGGCAATACTGCTTGCACTTCATATCGCCGTCAACGAAAAACAGTCCGACATCGCCGTCGTGGATAATGGCTCCGCGCTTGCACAGCGCAACATCGCCGTCGTGGATATACGGCTCCATGCTGTCGCCCGCTATGCGCACGGCAAAATCGGCAGCGCTGCCCTTTTCGACCGCATAGTCCTCATAATCGTCGCCGAGGGCGGGCGATGCGTAGCCTGCCGCGGCCGGGGTGAGGTAAAGAGGTATTATCTTGCTTTCGGGCGAATTTACGCTCGGCTCTTCCTCGCGGCGCGACAGCTCATGGTCGATGACCATATCGACAAGCTCCCTGCCGCTTTCGCTCAGCCGCCTGTATTTGCCGATAAACTGCCACTCGCGCAGGTCCGGCATTTTAGGCAGCGCATTATCCTCGCACAGTCGCTCGACCGGAACATTGAGCAGCTTGCAGATATGCATCATCATGTCGAAATCGACCTTCTGATTATCGCGCTTTACCATGCTGTAAAGCGTCTGTGCGGAAACGTTCAGCCTCCGGGCAAGCTCGCTGATGCTTATGCCCTGCTCCTGAAGTATCTCCTTGAGCATCGAGCCTCTCAAGCAGCACACCTCCTACATTACATTAAGTATAGCATAGCATCCTGCAAAGATTATGTCAAGGAATAAGCTATTTTATTAAAATTATGTGTATGCGGATTTGACACGGGGCACCATATTGGCGTATCATTTTGACATATAAACATTTATCCTCGCGTTTGGAGTGAAAGAAATGAAGCATAAGGATATCCGCCGCCGCGACATGCACCGCATTGCGCTCGAGCGTGAGCTGCTCTGGCTCGGCATAGCGCTTGCGCTGTACATTGCCGCCTCGGCAGTGGGCGCCGTGTATGTCAATCTGCCTAAATGGGCAACGCTTATTTTGGCAATTGTGCCCGTTATCATTGCCGCAGTCACGCCGCTACGCAATGCATTCGGAAAAATTCTCGGCGGCAAGGTACTGTCGTATGAGCTGCTGATCGTTCTCGCATGCGCAGGAACGGCCTGCATGCAGAATTTTAACGAGGCGTTTTTCGTGCTCGTGGCCTTTGACGCCGGCAGCTGCTTTGAGCACATTTTTGCTGGCAAAAACCAAAAGCGCACACCGTATCTCGCCTTTCTGCGGCCGGAATACGTCGCGGTCGAGCAGGACGGCAGAATGAACTTGGTCGATCCCGTGCGCATTCGTCCGGGAACGGTCATGACCGTCGGAAAAAACGAGCTTATTCCGCTCGACGGCATAGTCGTTGACGGCAGCAGCTCGGTAGACGCCTCGGCCTACACCGGCGACAGGCAGCCGATCGACGTCGGCGTGGGCAACGAGGTCGTCTCGGGCTGCGTGAACCTCGGAAACACACTGAAGATCCGCGTCACGGGGCTTTATAACAACTCGACTCTCGTTCGCGCCTCGCAGGCGGTCGAAAGCGCGCCCAAGAGCGTTTCGCGCCGCGAAAAGCGCTTTGCCGGCATATCGAAGCTGTTCACACCCATAGTCATCGCCCTTGCAATAGCTCTGGTCATCATCCCGTCTATCATCACCGGCGAATGGCTCGAATGGGCGCACAGGGCGCTGATCTTCCTCGCCGCCGCATCGTTTGCCCAGCCACTCATCGTCACATCAATGGCCTATTTTGCCGGACTGAGCACGGCAGTTGAGCGCGGCATCATCATCCGCGGCAAGGGCGAGCTTGAAGCCCTTGCAGGCTCGGCAACCGTCGTCATGGACAAGACCGGAACCGTCACCGAGGGCAGCTTCTCCGTCACCGGCGTTGAGCCAAAGGGCATCAGCAGCGCAGACCTCGTTTCCCTCGCAGCCGCGGCCGAGAGCTATTCAAATCACCCGATCGCGCTTTCTCTGCGCAGAGCGAGCACAACGGTGATCGATCCCGAGCACGTCACAAATGTGCGCGAGCTTGCCGGGCGCGGCGTTGAAGCCGATGTTTACGGCAGGCGCGTTCTCGTCGGCAACACGGCGCTTATGAACTCAAACGGCATTAAGTGCGACCGCACCGACAGGCATCTATCCGTTGTTCACGTCGCCGCCGGCGGCATTTACTACGGCTATATCATCATCGACGACAGGGTCAAGGACGGCGCAAAGGATGCCGTGCGTGAGCTGTACGATGCAGGCATTGAGAAGGCCGTGCTCCTTACCGGCGACACCGAGCGAGTCGGCAAGGCCGTCGGGCGCGCCCTCGGCGTTTCGGACGTTATGACCGAGCTTCTGCCCGAGGACAAGGTGGTTGCCGTCGGCGAGCTGCTGCGTGAAAAGCACGCAGGCAAGCTTGCGTTCGTGGGCGACGCAGTGAGCGACGCATCGGTCATCTCAAAGGCCGACGTCGGCGTTGCCATCGGCGCATTGAATCCCCGTGCGGCAGCGTCGAGGTCTGACATACTCATCATGAGCGACGATATACGCAAGCTGCCTCTGGCCATGCGCATATGCAAAGCGGCATCGCGCACCGTAAGGCTGAGCCTGCTGCTTGCCATTGTCGTGAAGCTTGCGGTGCTGCTGCTCGCAGCTCTCGGAAGCATCGGCATGATCGCCGCCGTCACGGCAGATACGCTGACATTTATGCTGACGGTCGTCGGCGCATACAGGATATACAAGGTGAAATGAGGCCTATGAATACATACGATTTTGACAAAACGATCTTCTACCCCGATTCATCCGTGACCTTCGTCAGGTGGTACATGCGCCGCCATCCGTTTGCACTGCTGTGCTGGCTGCCGAGGATGGCCGTGATCGGGCTTGCGTATCTTCTAAATCTCATCCCCAAGGAAAAGCTCAAGGAGAACATATTCAGCTTTGTGCGCCGCATCGACGATATCGACACCGTTTTGAAGGTCTATTGGGACGAGCACGAGAGCTGGATCGCCCCGTGGTACCGCGCGCAGCACAGGCCGGACGATATCGTGATCTCGGCCTCTCCCGAATTTGTCGTAAAGCCCATGACCGACAGGCTCGGCATCGAGCTTATCGCCTCGCCAATGGACAAGCGCACGGGCAAAATGTACGGCCGCAACTGCCACGGCGAGGAAAAGGTGCGCAGGTTCTATGCCGCTCACCCCGGTGCCGTGACCGAGGCGTTTTACTCCGACTCCCTGTCCGACACGCCCATGGCGCGCATAGCGCAAAAGGCGTATCTGATCGTTGACAAGGGTCAAACGCCCATCCCCTGGCCGGATAAATAACTAAAAAGCAGACAGCAAAGCTGTCTGCTTTTTCGCTTTATGATTAAATCTTATCGAGCATTCTGCTTATCATGACAGCGGTCTGCGCGCGTGTTGCGCCGCCGTTCGGGTCAAGGCGGCCGCCGCCGATGCCCTTGACTATGCCCAGCGCGCATGCGGCGTTAAGCGCCTCTCGCATGGACTCGTTGACGGCTCCGGCATCGGAAAAGCCCGAAAGCACATCCTCAAGCTCGCTTATATCCTTGCCGTTGAGCACAAGATACCTTGTCATCATGCAGCCGAGCTCGGCGCGGCTTATGCTCCTGCCGGGGCGGAGAGCGCCGTCCTCGTAGCCCTTCATTATGCCGTTTTCGCACGCCCACAGCAGCGCGTCACGGCACCAGCTGCCGACCGCGGAAGCGTCGGAAAACTCAAGCTCACCGCTGACCTCGGGCTTCCCTGCCGCGCGGTAGAGCGCCGTCGCAAGCATTGCGCGCGTAAGGCCGACATTCGGCGAGAAAACGTTTTTGGCCGTTCCGTTCAATATGCCCTCGGCCGCGATGCGGTCAACATCATTGTAAAACCAGTCGCCGGGCTTAACATCCGTAAACAGATTGCCGCGCGCTGTAACGGTCATGCTCGTCTCGTCCGAGCGGATGCCGTTCCACTTCACGACGCTCACCGCGCGAATGACAGTGCCGCCGGGCACATAAAATGCGCCCGTGTACTTTTTCGCATTTGACGGCGTGGGCATGCTGCCGTCGAGCGTGTAGTATACGCTGCCGCGCGCATCGCCGGAGAGGGTAACGCGCATGCCGTTTTCGTCTTTTTCAAGATTCACAGCCGGCTTTGCAATTCCGGGGGCGGTGCCGTTTTTGCCGGGATAGGCGTTAAAATAGATCTTGCCGTTTTCAAGGCTTATTCCGCGGCGCATGAACATTTCGCTCAATGTCACGAATTTATAGCCCTGAGCCTGAAGCGTGTCGATAGCGCGCAGCGCAGCCGTGACGGAGGTCGAGTGCGTGTCGTGCAAAAGTGCAATGGAGCCGTCGCGCGCCTGCTTTATAAACTCGCGATAGACAGAGTCGGCATTTTGGCTTTTCCAGTCGTATGTGTCCATCGACCAGAAGAAGCACGGCGTGTTCGCAGCCTTGAGCACGCGCTGATTATAGTCGCCGTAGGGCGGACGGAGCATATAGCTGAAGTTCTGCCCGATGGCGCTGTCGAGTATCGCGTCGGTTTTCTGAAGCTCCTGTCGGATCTGCGCATCGGTCTTTGACGTCATTGCCGGATGATCGTAGGTGTGGCTCGCTATCTCGTGACCCTCCTGCCAGGCGCGCTTGACAAGGCCGGGGCTGCGCTCGGCCATTTGGCCGACGAGGAAGAATGTGCAGTGCGCGCCGCGCGCCTTGAGTCCGTCAAGAAGCCGGGCCGTGTTGCTGCTCGAGGGGCCGTCGTCGAAGGTGAGCGCAATGAGCTTATCTCCGTCGGCGCTCGCCGATATCGGCAGAACTCCCACAAGCATCAGCACTGCCAGAAACGCCGCGGCAAGTTTTCTGAATTTTTTCATATTTCAAAACCCCAATTTAACCATATTTTTGTCGTTGGCGAAGCTTGACATCTCGCAAACGAAGAGTATTTCGTCAACGTTTCTCTCGGCGGCAAGCTGCTTTGCCGAGCCCATGTAATAGCGCAGATCGAGCATGATTATATTCTCGTAGTCGGCCGTGAGAAACGGCACGAGGCTATTTGCAAACGAGTCTTTTATTATAAGCAGCGTTTTGCCGTTATTGCAGCCGCCGGTTATGGTCGTCTCTCCGTAGTTTCCGCCGAGGAAGACCTTGTATTTATCCTTTTCTCCGGCAGCGGACATATCGTAAAGCGATATCTCCTTTCCGTCGGCCGTGACCTTAAGCTTATCCGACACCGGGGAGATGTAAACATCGTCGCACTTTGCCGCAGGGTCGAGGGTCTTTGAGTAGGTCGTGCCGAGGAAGCTATCGCTGAAAAGCTCGGGGGATGCGTCGTACTTTCCGTCCGGCAGCAGTGTTTTATAAGCCGTGTGAGCGCCGTACCACGTCCAGTGGTGGTCGGTACGGTAATACACCTGCTGCTGAGTCTTTGCCTCGCTCAGCGCAGCATAGAGATCCGGGAAGCTCACGTCCGGCATTGCGCTTTTGACCGTGTTATAAAGCTTTTCGGCGTCATACATCTGCGCGTGCGCCGGGAGCTTATCGCTCATGACCGTACCCGTCGCCGGGACGAGCAGCATCGTTGTCTTTACGCCGCATGCTTGCACGAAATCGGATACCAGCCCAATATTGCGGTTTAAATTCGTTTCATCGACCTTGTCGGGCGTGATCTTTTCCATGTAATATCCGTCCGAGCCGAGGTACGCGCCGCCTATATCCTTGAAGCCGGCGAGCTTTTTGACCTGCGAGCCGAGCTGCGTCCATGTATCGCGCGCCGGGAACTGATCGGAGATATAGTCGGTTATTTTATTCTGAAAGCTGCCGTCGAGGATGCTGTCAAACGTGAGCTTTGGCGCGGTTTGCAGCATGCGGTTTTCGTTGTCGGAAAACGTCCTGTCCTCCCCGGCGAACACAAACGCCGCAGGGAGAATTATGACGGCAAGGAACAGCGCGATGAGCGCTATGTGGAATTTTTTCATTACGCTCACCTCTTAGAATCTAAAGTAAAGGAAGGGATTGTAGCTGTCGCCGATAAGCAGGATCATGCTCAGCGCCAAAAGCGCTATCGTCAGAACGCTTTTGAGCGTAAACGCCGCTTTTTCGTTCATTGCACCGGCTGCGGAGAGGAAAAGCTTCTTCGGAAGCTCGGTGGAGGCAATACAGCAGATGATCAGGAGCACCGCCTTTGTAAGCAGCGTGTACACATCCATGCCGCCTACGGCTCCGTTTGCCCCGAACATCGAGCCGAGGTACGGCAGGAGAACGCTGACATCGTCGCTTGCGAATATGACCCAGCCGATGATGATCAGCAGCAGCGCATACACATGGCGGAAAAACTTCGGCAGCTTGTCCAGCGCCTTGAGCAGGAACAGCTTTTCGATAAACAGGATCACGAAGTAATACAGACCCCACATGACGAAGTTCCAGCCAGCTCCGTGCCAGAAGCCGGTGAGCGACCAGACGATCAGCAGGTTCAGCGCCTGACGGGCAAGGCCGCGGCGGTTGCCGCCGAGTGGGATATAGAGATATTCCTTGAACCATGTGCTCAGCGTGATATGCCACCTGCGCCAAAAGTCTGTTATGGACACGGACTGATACGGATAGCGGAAGTTTTCGGGGAATTTGAAGCCGAACATTCTGCCAAGGCCGATGGCCATATCCGAATAGCCGGAAAAGTCAAAGTATATCTGGAAGGTATACGCTATCGCGCCCGTCCACGCCATAAGCGCGGAAACATCGCCGCCGAGCGCGTAGATATCCGACCACACCGCGCCCATCTGGTTTGCAAGCAGCACCTTTTTGCCGAGACCGACCACGAAGCGCATAACGCCCTCGAAGAAATCGGCCGTTGTGACGCTGCGCTCGGCAAGCTGATCCTGCACGTCGGCATAGCGGACTATGGGGCCTGCTATGAGCTGGGGGAACATGGTGATGTACATGCCGAAGTCGATGAGGTTTTTCTGCACTCTGACATCGTTGCGATAAACGTCGATGGTGTAGCTCATTGCCTGGAAGGTGTAAAACGAGATGCCTATCGGCAGAGCGATATTGAGAAGATCAAAGTTTGCGCCGAATATTGCGTTTACGTTCGTTATGATAAAGTCGGTGTATTTAAACACGCTCAGCAGGCCGATATCTATGACGACCGACAAAACGAGCATAAGCTTCAGGCGCTTTTTGTTTTCGCGGTGCTTATCCATGAGGCGGCCGAAAATGTAGTTGACCAGAATGGAGAATATCATCAGGAAAACGTACTTCGGCTCGCCCCAAGCGTAGAACACAAGGCTGACTATCAGCAGAAACAGGTTTCGCCCCTTCTTCGGGCAGATATAGTACCCCAGCAAAACAAGGGGCAAATAAACGCACAGGAATATCGTACTGCTGAAAACCATGTATGTCTCTCCGTTTACTTAGTGAATTCTTTGAACGCTGTCTCCGCGTTCTGCGGTGCGTCGCTCATTATGAGCAGAACGCAGTCGCCGTCGGTTTTTACAACGGCGCTTTCGGCGCGCTGCACCTGCTGCGGCTCATAGGTCTTGTACATCTGCACGCGCGACTGAACATGCTCGCGCAGGCTGTCGGCCATGGCGGAAGCGTCGGACTTATCCTTGAGCTGCACAACGGCGATCTCGTACGCCATGCCGTCGGCGGCATATGCGAGGAAAAAGCCGTGGATTTTATTATACTCCAAATCGGATATGTATGAAAAGGCCTTTTCGGCATTTTCATCCCAACTGCCGCTAACTTTCATCTCCGGCAGGCTCTTGTCAGCGCTTACCATGCTGTTTTCAAGTGCCTGCATGTCGATGCTCTTCGTTTTTTCGCCGCAGGCGCACAGCGAAAGTGAGAGCATCACCGCGCACAGGGCGCACACCATTCTTTTTATCATCATGCTATCCTCGCAACGCTGCTGGTGCCGCCTATTATCGTATTGTGGCTATAGGTATTGTCGCTATAGCCTGAAAAATTGCCGCTGCCCATATCGCCGAAGGCCTTGTTCACGGCATCGTCTATCTTCTGCTGAATCTCGTCGGTAACGCCCGGATCGACATCCGGATCTTCGGTTTTCTCATAGTTTATGTACACGCAGAAAACGTTGTCGTCGCCTGCTTCGAGCCAACTCCAGCTGAAGCTTACACCGTAGCCTGCGTTAACCGTGTTCTCGACACTGTTCATTATGGTATCGGCAAGGTTATAGACATCGTCGCTTATATCCTTGCCGAAATCAAGGCTCACAACGCCCTGCCGCGCATCGAGCGCCGCACGCATCTGCTCGGGAATAGTGTAAACATCCTTGCACTGCGTTCTGTTCATATAAGCATAGTTGTACTCATAGCCGTCGGCCGCAGGGAAAAAGTCGGTGTTCCACTCCTGCGAGTTCATCATCTCGTCGTTGAGGTTAAAGTGCGAGAAGTTTCCGGTGCTCGAGCCCGCGTCGGAATAAATATCGGTGTGGTACCACTGCCCGTCGAGCTTCACAAGATCCCAGGAGTGGGAAAGATAAGAATCGTGCACGACCATGCAGTCGATGCCCAGCATCTGCATGAACAGCCTGAACGTTGTTGCATAGCCGACGCAGACGGCCTCGTGATTTTTGAGCACACCGTTGGGATTGTCCACAGGCTTGCTATCGTCATCGGGAACGACCGTCATCGAGCCGCTGTCAAAGCCGATATTTGCCGTCATCCATTTGTACACGGCAAGCTCCTTTTCGTAGTCGCTCATGCCGTCGGTGATTATCTCGTCAAGAACGCTCTTTGCCATATTGAGCGTCTCCTTGTCCTTATCGGAAAGGTTCGAGGTATTGCCCGACTTGTACGCATCGGATATCTGCGTTGTTGCTTTTATGACGTACTCGCCGCCGATGGTGACGTCGTTTTCCTGCGCAACGTCCTCGGTCTCGTCGCCTCCGGCGCTCTCTTCAAGTGCCTTTACCTTTAAGATGGTAAACACGTTCAGCGCCAGAAGCAAAACGAGCATCACGGGCGTTACGACATACATTATTCTGATTAGCTTTCTTTTCATGTAAGCAGCTCCTTTCGGATATTAATACGTTTGAAAGCGGAAAAAGTTCCGCCCAAAACTGTGTGGTTTGCATTAGCACAGTTAATATACCCTCCGGCACGGTCAATGTCAAGTGCAGGACTGTTAATTTTAATCCTTGCTTTACACGAAGAAAAATAATATACTAAAATAGTAAAAACATTCCCACGGAGGTTTTGGTGTGACTGATCTCAGATTTTATTTTGACGGCACGAACGGGACTCCTGTCAGCGGCGAGGTGCTGCTCGACGTCATGATATCAAAAGAGGAAAAGCCCAAGGATATCGGGCAGCTTAAATTCAGATACTCCGACTCGTTTTTCCTGCACTCGGCCTGCTCCTACGACCACGAGCTTGCAATAATGTCGCTGGGGCTTACGATGAGCGCATTTACCTATAAAAACGACGGCGACGAGCATGCGCGCAAGGCGCTGCACGCGATCGGCTGCGACGACCGCACGATAGAAAGCTTCCGCTTTGACGATCAGCAAAGCTGTGCCGACTCCTGCGGATACATCATTGCCGCGAAAAAGCTGCCGGACGATACCTTTCTCATCCCCGTCGTTATCCGCAGCCACTGCTACGGCGGCGAGTGGGTCAGCAACGCGCACGCAGTCGAGGAGGCATATCCCGACCACGCCGTGGGCTTCAAGGCGGCAGCAGACGGCGTTTATGACGCGGTGACGGATTATCTTGATCGCCGCGGCTTCGACCTCGGCCGGGTCAAGCTCTGGCTGTGCGGATACAGCCGCGGAGGCGCTGTCACAAATCTGCTCGGCGCGCGCTTTACCTTTGAAAGCGGCATCGGCAAGGACAACATTTTTGCCTACAGCTTTGCAACACCCGTCACAGTGTTCGACAGGGCATGCCTTTTCACGGACAACATATTCAACATCATGTCCGAAATGGACATCGTTCCTCGCATGCCGCTGCGCTACTGGGCGCTTACCCGATACGGTGCGGACATGATCGTTCCCTGCAAGGCTCGGCGCGGCCTGGGCGAATACACGCGCCTTCTCGGCCAGATGCAGGCGCAGTTTGCCGAGATAATGGGCGAGCTTGGCGTTGAAGCGGCCTATGTTCCGCTTGACGATCAGGAGCGCGCGCTCGATCTTCTGTTTGACTATATCGACGATCTGCTCGACACGCCGGAAAAATACCGCGACGACGGATATCAGCAGCTTGCAATGGACTACATGCGCAGCAAAATGCACGGCGACACCTTTGAGCTGCGCAAATTCATCAATTTCCTGCTCGACGGGAACGAGGAAATGGCCGACGAGCTGTGCTCGCTTATCGACAACTGGCACGATCTCGGCGGCATCGAAAAAGTGCAGCGCCTGGGCATCATGCTCTCAAAGCGCAAAACCGGCGATAAATCGCCGGCGACGGAGATCATATTCATGGTCGTCGGCATACTCTTCCGCTATGCCGCCAAATACACCGCGACAAAGGTCACCGGCGGCTCGCAGGACTATTTCTATGAGCAGCTCGTTATCCTCATAATCGACGCATATCAGCACGGGGGTGACTCGTTTATACTCCAGCAGCACTGGCCGGAGGCATATCTTGCATGGCTGAGAGCCGCGCCGCCCGAGGATCTTTTCCGCGTCGGCAGCTACGAGCGTCAATCAATAAAATAACCGCACAGAAAAGGAGAAAAATATGGATAAGACCATTGTTGTCATGGCAGCCGGGCTTGGCTCGCGCTACGGCGGCGTTAAGCAGATAGAGCGCCTCGGCCCCGACGGCGAGATCCTTATGGAATATGCCATATACGACGCGATACGCGCCGGCTTCAACAGGATCGTGCTCATAATCAAGCCCGAGATATACAACGATGTCCGCGAGCTGTTCGGAAACCGCATTGAGGAGAGCACCGGTATCAAGATAGACTACGCTTTCCAGACACTCGACCGCTTCACCGAAAGCCGACCCGAGTTCAAATCGCGCACCAAGCCCTTCGGCACGGTCCACGCCGTCATATGCGCGGCAGACTGCATAAAAACGCCCTTTGCCGTCATGAACGCCGACGATTACTACGGCGCCGAAGCATTCCGTGTCATGTCCGAGCAGCTTGAAAAGCTGCACTCGGCTCAGGACGCCGCCATGGTAGCCTACAGGCTGAAAAACACCGTCAGCCCATTCGGAACCGTTACACGCGGCGTTTGCATGGTCGATAACGGGCTGCTTACCGGCGTCAGGGAGACATACAAGATAAAAGTCATGCCCGACGGCAGCATCCGCGACACGTCCGAGTCCGAGGACGGCCCCATCCTCGCGCCCGACACCTTCGTTTCCATGAATCTTTGGGGCTATCATCAGGACATCCTGCCCGTTATGGAGCGGTATTTTGCCGATTTCCTTGCCGCGCTCCCGGCAGACGAGATGAAGGCCGAGTGCCTGCTGCCGACGATGATGGGCGACCTGACAAACAGCGGCAAAATAAAGATCTCGGTTTTGAACACAAACGACCGCTGGTTCGGCCTGACCTACAAGGAGGATAAGCCCGGAGCCGTCGCCGCGCTCACCGCGCTTCACGAAAACGGCACCTATCCCCCCACCCTCTGGCGCGGCTGATAAGTATACAAAAACACAGCACCTCACGAAAAACGTGAGGTGCTGTGCTTTTTATTATGCGGTTTATGCGGTCTTTTTCCTGCGCACGCCGAAATGCTCGAGCAGATGCGGAATATACAGGCTTGCAAGTATAAGCAGCGCGCCGCACACGCCCTGAACGGTGACCGGCTCGCTGAGGAACACGACGCCGAGCACCGCGCCGATTATCGCACCGCCTATAATATCGCGGCGGCTTGCATACTTGAGCCTGCGGAAAAATATTATGCCCAGCACCACAAAGCCTAAAAGAAAACGCGCGGCAAGAAGGTTAAACGTGCCGAGCGTCTCAAGCCCCGTTTTGCTGAAAAGATACGCGCTGCTTCGCGTCAGTATGACCGCCGCAAGAAGCAGCTCGGCTTGTTTTCTGCTCATTTATATCACCCCTGTTGACATCAGTATAATACGCGGTTATACTTGAGTAAAGCGAGGCATAATCAAGTTTTATATGATCATTCGTCATACATGAGGTGGAGAAAATGGACAGCGAAAAGTGCAGGATATTGCTCAGCGTGATCAAAAACGGCAGCATGTCGGCGGCGGCCGAGGAGCTTAGCTACACTCAGTCGGGCATAAGCCGGGCGATCGAGGCCATGGAGAAGTCGGCCGGGTTTCCGATACTCAGCCGTGGGCGCGGCGGCGCGCATTTGACGAGCGAGGGCGAGGAACTTCTGCCGGCCGTGCGCGAGATGGCGTACTGGGCCGAGCAATACGAGCAGACGGTGCAGAAGCTGCGCGGCGTGCAGGTCGGCAGGCTCGCGGTCGGCTCGTCATACGTCAAGTTTTTCCCGTGGCTGACGCGCATCGTTTCGGGCTTTCACGAAAAGTACCCCGGCATAACCGTCGAGCTGTGCTCCGGCACGAGCACGGAGCTTGCCGCACGCATGAGCGCAAAGGCGCTTGATTTTGCAATAATCAGCCGCCGCGAGGGCGATTTTTCAAGCACCGTTTTGAAGCGCGACGGGCTTGTTGCGATGCTGCCGCCGGAGCACCCCATGGCGCACAGCGACGGCGTTCCGGCGACGATCTTCGAGACCGAACCTTATATCGAGATCCACACCGGCCTGCAGACCGACAACAGCCTGTGCTTTGAAAAGCGCGGCATCACGCCGAATTTAAGCTTCTCCACGCCCGACAGCTTCGTCGCCTGCGGCATGGTCAAGGCAGGTCTGGGCGTTGCGCTCGTAAACCGCGTGATCGCCGACGAGCTGAGCGACGCCGTGGCCTATGTGCCTCTCGATCCGCCCGAGGTCATCGATATCTGCGCCGTCACCCCCACAGCCGACGTCATCTCCCCCGCCGCAAAAATTTTCAAATCCTACGCCCTTGAATTTTTAGAGGATTTTTAGTGGCGCATTGAGGCAGTCACGGATACGGTTATCTCTGGTAGCCCGGTTCGGAACTGCGGAGGAAACCGTAACGTTTCGCGCCCCGTTAGGCTGCACTAATGTCGCGGCGTAGGGGCGAGCATTGCTCGCCCGTTTTTAATGATGTGTACTTTAAATCAACCCCTCGGCAGCAAAGCTGCCTGCTCCCCTTGCAGGTGAGCCAATGGGGTGCGGTGCAAAATTCAGCAACGCACTTGTGTTACGCGAGGCAGCTACGGTTTCCTCCGTAACTTCGACACCGGGCGACCGCAAAACTCAGCACCGCACTTATGTATGGCGGCAGTTTTACGGTTTCGTCGGTAACTTCGACACCGGGACACCGGAAATCACCGTATCCGTAGCTGCGTCAAATCGCCTCTAAAAAGCGTCGCAGTCATCGAAGTCGAGGAGGGTGGGATCGACGGGCGTTTCGCGCAGGACGCTGGTCATATACTGGTTGACCTGGCGGCGCATATCGCGGCGCGAGATCGTGCGCGGATCCATAAGATCCTGCTGCACCCAGATGAAATTGATGTTTCTCTCGCGCGCCTGTTCATCGAAAATTCCCTGAAGTCCGTCCATGCCCTTGCAGGATATCTGGTCGTACATGATGATGGTATCGACATTATACTCCTCGGCAACGCGCCACATCTCGTCAACGGCATTGCGATAGCCGCCCTTGGTGTGCTTGCGCATGGTCGCGCGCTGATAGGTCAGCGCAACGCCCTCGAGCATAGTTTCGGGCGTGGAGGTGTCGATTATGACCTGCGAAATATGCGTTTCCATATCCATGACGGATACAATGCCCCAGCACTGCTCGAGCCAGTTGGAGAAATTGGTGTAGTAGTTCGCCGGGCACGACCAGACGAGCGCCTTGTGGCGCATTTCGGCCGAGCACGGCAGGCGCTTTTCGTAAGCGTCGGTCATGAGCCTGCGGACCCTTTTATCGGCCTTATTGAAGCGCTGATCCATGCCGCCGTGCAGATGATAGGTGTACATGCGGTACAGCCACGGCGTTGGGCCGGTCACCTGCGGATGATCGGTGCGGTTTATCTCCCACAGGTCGAGATGGAAACGAGTTACCTCGTTATAGCTCTCGAGAGCTTTGGCAAAGGCGTCCCAGTCAAACTTCTCGCCCGTGTGATCCTCAATGAACTTTATGCAGCCTCGCAGCTCCTCGACGGCGTACTTCTGCGCATCAACATCATCGTTATAGCGCAGCGGAACGCCGAGGCAGTAGGTCGGCAGTTTGAAATAGCGATCCTGGAACGAGGTGGTCATGATGCTGCCGTCGCAGGGCATGTTGCAGGCGATGAAGCACTTGCCGAAGATCGGGAAATCGCCCTCGGCGGCAACGCCGGCCTCGGCAGACGGCAGAGGACACACGTCGGCAGGTACACCGAAATTCTCTATCGCATCGAGATACACCGGCGGAAGCTGCTGGTTTATCATCGAGGACAGGAAGATGGGTATGGTCTGCACAGGAATGCCGATGAGGTTCGGGAAGCCTGCCATAAGCTCGGTAGGAACAAGCTCGTCAAAGCAGACGATGCGGTCGGCAAGCGATTTTTTGCCGCCGATGTTCTGATCGGCATTGAAGGAGTCGGCAATGATATCGATGGTGTGCTTTATTATTATGTCATACAGCGCGTGGCCTGCGCGAAGCTGCACGCCGCGCATACCCTCGAGCTGGCGGTCGATAAACTGCGGCAGCGTGAGGTAGGTCAGCATCCAGCGATAGCGGAAAATGCCCTTGACGACCTGAAGCGGCGACTGGAGAACAAATTTTATCATGTCCTTCCACATGACGCACCACCAGCCGTAGTCAACGAGCGTGTCCTTGATGCCGCGCCACTCGCGCCAGCGGCGAACGCCGGTCTTATCTATGTAGCTAAGTCCAAGATTTCTCGGTTTTCCTGCCATGTCAGCGCCCTCCCTTTTCCTTGTGGATCTGTTTTATCTCGAGGCTCTCGACAAACGCCTGAACGCGCGTGCGCAGCTGGCCGGACGCGTTGCCGGTGTATTCCCTGTCAACGCAGACGGTCGGATAATTATACAGCTCGGTCATGACGTGCGAGGCAAGCGCGCGCTCATAGCCCCAGAACTCGCAGAATTTCATCTGCTCGTAGATAATGCCCTGGGCATTGTATTCCTTGGCAAGCTTATCGACAAATTCGTATCGGCCGTGGACCTTATCCTGCGACATATAGCGCGGACACTGGCTCGTTTCCTGATAAAAGCGGCAGATCTGGTCCAGCGCAGGCTCGGAGTCGCTGAGGACGATCTCCTGCCTGCCGGGGAAGGAGCCGAAGCAGAAGCGGTCGGCAACGATGAGCGCGCCGGACTGCTCGACGGTGCGCGTGAAGTCAAGATCGTCGATCTCGCTTCCGACGACCACGACGCGCGCGCGATGCGCAGGCTTTGCGTCGGGAACGCGAGTTTTGACCTCCTCGAGCGTCTCGCGCAGCTTATCGAGAATAAGCGCCTTCGGGCAGCAGTAGGAAACAAGGCACAGAACGTGGAACTCATAGCCCGTTATGGGAGGATTTGCGAGCTTGCGCATATCGCCGATCTCGGTGATGATGCGGCATACCTCGTTGTGCTCGGCAACGGCTTTGCGTATGGAAGCATCGGAAATGTCCGTTCCGTATCTCTCGTGCAGCGGCTCAAGCACCTTTTTTGTAATCTGGTTTTTGTAATGCTCGAGGCCGTGGGGCGTGACCTTGAACGGCACGTCGATGAAGGACACGAAGAAATTTTCGTTCTTCACCAGCTGCAAGACCTCAAAATGCTCGAGCGTGCGGTTCATCTCGGTGCACGTCTCGCCGCCGGCAAGCGCCGACAGGAAGTTATAGCCGCCCTCGATGCCGCGCTCGACAAGCGCCTTGGCGTAGCCGCACAGATAGTTTGTCATGTAGTAGGTCGATATCTCCAGCGAGCCTGTGCGCGGCGCTCTCATTCGGACGGAAAAGCAGTTGTCAAGGTTGAGCAGGACCTCGGGCATGTGATAGCAGGTGTAGCCCACCGCGTGCTTCCCCTCCGACACCGCCTGCATGACGAGCTCGTTTGCCGCCTCGTCGAGCAGGTGCTCGAAGTAGATAAGGTGCTCTAAGTCTTTCATTTTTCCTCCCCATTATTAAAAAATATTAGTTTGTTCAAGATTTATCATTACAATTAGTATATTATGTATAAAGCCCCGTGTCAACACAAACCGTTTGAGTGTATGGTGTTTGACATGGGGCAGTGCTATGGTTTATGATATATTATTATAAAGAATATCGGAGGGATAAGCTATGAGCAAAAAGGAGCTTGCCGCGCAGTACCATGCCTCGGGCTGCAACTGCGCGATGGCCGTCGGCTGCGCGTTCTGCGACAAGGCCGGCGTGAGCGAGGATGAGATGAAGGCACTCACTCGCCGCTACGGCGGCGGCGCATACAAATACTGCGGCGCGCTTTTGGGCGCGGTTGCCGCGATGAATATGGCAAGCGGACAGCTTAATGAGGACGATCCTGCCGCGCTCGACGGAAAGGCGTCGGACAAGGCCGCCGAGCTTCTGCGCAGATTCGAGGCGAAAAACGGCTCGGTGTTCTGCCGCGAGCTAAAGGGGCGCGACACCGGCGTTGTGCTCCGTCCGTGCCGCGGCTGCGTCGAGGATGCGGCCGAGCTTGCCGAAGAGATATTCGAGGAAAAATAAATGTACCGTATCTTTATCGTCGAGGACGACCCCGGCATAGCTGAGGGCATAAAGCGGCAGGCCGAGGCCTGGGGACTTGAGGTGCGCTGCGCAGACGATCTGCGCAATGTTATGGGCGAGTTTGCAGCCTTTTCGCCGCACCTTGTGCTGCTGGACATAACCCTGCCGTTTTTCAACGGCTATCACTGGTGCAGCGCGATCCGCGCGGTGTCGAAGGTGCCAATAATATTCATATCCTCGGCGGCCGACAGCATGAACATTGTTATGGCAATGAGCATGGGCGCGGATGATTTCATCGCAAAGCCCTTTGACGGCAGCGTGCTCATGGCCAAGATACAGGCGCTTTTGCGCCGCAGCTATGATTTTGCGCCGGGCATGCCTATCATCGAGCACCGCGGCGCGATACTCAATACAGACGATAACTCGCTTTCCTACAACGGAAAAAGCATTGCGCTGACCAAAAACGAATACCGCATCCTGCTGTGCCTTATGCAGAGCCGCGGCAAGGTAGTCAGCCGCGAAAAGCTTATGGAAAAGCTGTGGGAGACCGACAGCTTTGTGGACGAGAACACCCTGACCGTCAACGTCGGCAGGCTGCGCAAAAAGCTCGACGCCGCCGGGCTTGAGGGCTTTATCGCGACGAAATTCGGCGTAGGCTACATCGTGGAGTGATAAAATGAAGCTTTTTGGCGAGTATTTAAAAGAGCATGCGCGGCTTATCGCAGCGGCGGCGCTTGCAGCGGCGATATTCTTTGCAAGCTTTGCCCTTTACGGGCTGCCACTGCTTGCGGTGGCGTATCCTGCACTGCTGTGCCTTGTGCTGGCGGCCGTATTCGTCATACGCGACTATGCGCAGGCAAAGCGCCGCCATGCCGAGTTCATGGCGCTCACGGAGATCACCGCCGCCGAGGAGAAAATGCTGCCGCCGGCGAGGAGCATAGACGATGCCGACTATCGCCGGATAATCGCGCTTCTGGCCGAAAGCCGCGAAAAGATAAGCCGCAGCGCTCACCGCCGCTGGAGCGACACGCTCGATTACTACACCGTGTGGGTGCATCAGATAAAAACGCCGATCGCATCCATGCGCCTGACGCTTGAAGGCTCCGACTCGCCGGAGTCGCGCAGACTGTCGGCCGAGCTTGGGCGCATCGAGCGGTATGTCGAGATGGCGCTTGTGTACCTGCGCCTCGATTCCGAAAGCAGCGACTATGTCATCCGCGAGTTTGAGCTTGATCCGTTCATACGCCGCTCGGTGAAAAAATTTGCCGGCGAGTTTATCTCAAAGCGGCTGAGCCTTGAGCTTGAGCCGTCGGGAGCGAGCGTTGTCAGCGACGAGAAGTGGCTGGCCTTCGTCGTCGAACAGGTGCTTTCAAATTCGCTTAAATACACGCGCGAGGGCAGCGTGAGGATATACCTTGCCGAGCCGAAAACACTGTGCATACGCGACACGGGCATAGGCATCGCACCCGAGGATATGCCCCGCATTTTCGATAAGGGCTACACGGGACTCAACGGCCGTGCCGACCTGCGTGCGAGCGGACTCGGGCTGTATCTTTGCCGCCGTGTCTGCCGCAAGCTCGGGCACGGGATATCCGCCGTTTCCGCTCCCGGAGAGGGCACGGAGATAAGGATAGACCTCAGCAGCTATGACCTCGACCCGGAGTAAAGCGGCCTTTGGCCGCAGTGAAGAAGTAATAGGTAATAGTAGTGTGGTGTGCGCAAGCGCAATATGCGTACCCGTAGGTGCGTCAATGCGCCGCTAAAAAACGGAACGGATAAATCCGTTCCCTACATGGTGCAGATGAAATTTGCACTAATATAGCACAATCTCCCGGTGTGCGGAACAGCATGGTTTCCACCATTGTTCCGAACCGGGTTCACGCAATAAACGTATAAGGAGTGCGCTAAAGCGCCACTGAAAAAATGGGAGTTTTGATAGACGGAAAAAAGCTCGCGGAGAAGCTCTGCGAGGAAGTGAAAAGCGAGGCGGCGGCGATGAGCCGCAGGCCCTGCCTTGCGGCGGTGCTGGTCGGAGACGACCCGGCATCGCAGATATATGTGCGCAATAAAGAGCGCGACTGCCTCAAGTGCGGCATCGACAGCCGCCGATACGACCTTGCGGACACAACGTCGGAGGCAGAGCTTCTGCGGCTTATCGCGGAGCTCAACGCCGACGACGGCGTTGACGGAATTCTCGTGCAGCTTCCGCTGCCGGAGCAGATATCCGAGCGCGCGGTGATAAACGCGATCGCGCCGGAAAAGGACGTGGACGCCTTCCACCCTATAAACGTCGGCCGCATGGTCACGGGCGAGGGTACGCTTATGCCGTGTACGCCGGCCGGGATAATGGATATGCTGCACGAATACGGCATTTCGCCCGACGGCAAACACTGCGTCATAGTCGGACGCAGCAACATCGTCGGCCGCCCGATGGGGCTTATGCTGCTCAACGCCGACGCAACCGTGACATATTGCCACCGGCGCACGCAGGATCTTGCGTCGTTTACGCGGCAGGCGGATATTCTCATCGTCGCGGCAGGCTCGCCGAGACTTATTCGCGGCGACATGGTAAAAGACGGCGCAGTCGTTATCGACGTCGCCATGAACCGTGATCCCGAGACCGGCAAATTCTTCGGTGACGTGTGCTTTGACGAGGTCGAGCCGAAGGCGGCGTTCATAACGCCCGTGCCGGGCGGCGTCGGCCCGATGACACGCGCGAGACTGATGAAAAACATTCTCGCCGCAGCAAAGTGCAGGGCAGAAAAATGAGCGATAAGCGGCTGTACGGCATTGACCTGTTCAAAGCACTGGCCATGTTCCTCGTCGTCGTTCTGCATGTCAACACGCTCGGCACAGCATTCGACAGCAGCGCTCCCGGCTCTGCACAGTGGTGGCTGACCGACGGCATGATGACCGCGGCTTACTGCTGCGTTGACTGCTTTGCTCTGGCAACGGGCTTCCTCATGGCCGAGCGCGCATTCAGACCCGGCCGCATAGTATCGCTCTGGCTTCAGGTCGCGTTTTATGCCGTGGTAACGACTGTTGTGTGGTATTTTGCCGTTCCCGGAGCAGTTGGGATCAAAGATATCGTATCGGCTTTTTTCCCTGTGCTCACGTCGAAATATTGGTACTTCTCGGCGTATTTTGTGCTGTTTTTCTTCACGCCGTTTATAAACGCAATGCTGCATGCGCTCAACAAGCGCTCAAGAGGCGCTCTGCTTGCCGCAGTGTTTGTTTTTCTGTCGCTGCTGCCGACCTTCAGGCCGCTGGACGTTATCCCGCTCTCGGCAGGATACTGCTTTTTCTGGCTGGCAGCACTGTACATCATCGGCGCATGCATAAAGCTCGACAGGCTATATGAGCGCGCCGGCGGCAAAACATTTGTGCTTTTGTATTTTGCCTCGATCGCCGTAATGCTGCTGTGGCAGCTCGTGTTCGGTGCGGAAAGCGATACGCTTGTAAGCTACGTTTCGCCGACGGTGCTGCTGTGCTCGGCCACGCTGCTGTGCGCATTCTGCCGCATGCAGGTCGGCGAAAGGTTTAAGGGCGCGGCAAAGTTTTTAAGCTCGACCTCGTTCGGCGTGTATCTCATCCACATAAGCCCGTTTATTTTGGCAAACTACATAGCGGACAGTTTTGCATTTATCGCCGATCTCAATGCGGCGCTCGTCATCCCGTGCGAGCTTGGCTGCGCGGCGGCGATATACATCGCAGGTACGCTCATAGAGTATCTGCGGCAGAAGCTTTTTGCCCTGTGCGGCATTGACCGCCTTGCAGATATCGTCAGCCGGCGGCTTGACCGGGTCGCTGCAAGGCAATAAAAAGAGCAGGCCGGCAAGCGGCCTGCATAAACAGGGTTGTGGGATAAAGATATGAGCCGCGGCCTTGCTTTGCAAGGCCTATTGGATAAGCTGTGCTTAGATAATACATCGCCCGCACAGCCTTGTAAAGAGCGAAAAAACACTGCTTTTGTCGAATGGAAAAATTTTTGCAAATAATTCTTTTCCGATCGGGAATACTGAGTGGGAAAGGAGTGTTTGCAAGTGATAATCGACCGCATCGCACTTATTCTGACCATAATCGGCGGCATCAACTGGGGCAGCATAGGCCTGTTCAAATTCGATATCGTCGCATGGATCGGCGGCGGACAGACGGCGACAGTCAGCCGAGTGATATACACGCTTGTCGGCCTCGCCGCGCTTTGGTGCATTTCCCTGCTTTTCCGCAGCGACGCGCTTCCCGATGAGGCATAAATCCTATCAAAAAACACCTTGCGCATGACGCAAGGTGTTTTTGCTTTTATGCAGCTTCGGCAGGAGGTTCTGCCGGCTCGACAGGCTCCGTGGGTTCCGGATCGACCGGCTCTGTCGGCTCAACCGGGTCAACGGGATCCGGATCAACAGGTTCAACGGGATCAACCGGCGTCTCAGTCTCGTTCAGGGTGCGGTACAGGAACGTTGCGACCTGGGCGCGGCTTGCGCCGCTGTTTGGTGAGAACATGTACTCGCTCGTGCCGGTGGTCACACCGTTTTCGTATGCCCACAGCACCGAGCGATAGCAGAATGTGCCGACATAGATATCGGCAAAGGGATTTTCGATACCCGGCTCGGTCTGGCCGAGATAGCGCCACAGGAGCGTGACAAACTGCGCGCGCGTGACCTTGCCGTAGGGGTCAAAATACCCGGCGGAAATGCCCTTTGTTATGCCCTGCTCGACAGCCCACTGCACGGCCTTTGCGCAATAGCTGCCGTCGGAAACATCATAAAAGGTGCAGGTTTCGCTCTTCGGTGCCGGGCGGCCTGCCGCGCGCCAGATAAAGGTCACGACCTGCGCACGGGTGCACTGCTCATCGGGCAGGAATTTTGCGGCGCTCGTGCCGTTGGATATGCCCTCGTCGATGACCCACTGTATGCCCTCGGCATAGTCGGCATGCCTGCCGTCGGGGTAGACGTCCGTCGCCGCGACCTTGAAGGGATAGCGCTTTTGCATATAGTTGTAGTTTTCGTCAACCGCCTCGATGAACAGCTCATAGCTGCCGGGACCGAGCACGGAGAAATTGAGCTTGCCGTTAAGTGCATAAAGATCGGCAGTTTTGCTCTTGGGGGATGTCTGCACGCAGGAGAAATAGTCGCCGTCCAGATTGCGGATATCGGCATACAGCCATGTTATGGCGCTGCCGGAGCGGACAGAACCGCTTATGCTGAAATCCTCTCCGCTGAGCGTGCCGCTCGGAACAACGGCGCCGGATACCGATATTGTGCCGGAGGGTGAGCCGATCGTGCCGTACTGCGGCGTGGCGTAACCCAGAACGGAGTTGTCGCGCGGTCTTTCTCGGCGCTCGACCATGTCGTTTATGCTGTTGCCCTCGATGGTGTATATCGTCGTATCGCTTGCGCGCTCGACAATGGCGACGTGCTCGGCAAGGCCGTCGCGCTTGCCGTTTGCCTCAAGCGCATCAATAAACAGCAGATCGCCTGCCTGCGGAGTGTACTCCTTCGTGCGCCACAGGCCGCGCTCCTTGAACCATTTCACGCCGCCGAAGCAGCCGGAAAAGTTCGGTATAACGCTCTCGGGAACGCCCGAATAGCGCGCGCACCAGCTTACGAACATCGCGCACCACGGCTGGCCGGGCAGGCCGTACCACGAGCCGTACTTTGTGCCGTTCTGGAATTTTTCGCGGTAGCCGAGCTGCGACTCGGCAACGCTCATGAAGCTTTCGCGCTGGCTGCGTCCGGAGTCGGCAAGCGCCGCCGGGGCAAGTCCGAGCAGCATCACCGCTGCAAGGACAAGGCTTATCACTCTCTTTCTCATATCTTTTCTCCCTGTTTCTTTAAAAAAACCGCCGATCGGCATCGGCGGTTTTCATTTTTACTTCTCCAGATTATTTGTGCGGTAAAGGAAGGTCACGACCTGCGCGCGGGTAGCCGTTGCGCCGGGCGCAAAGGTGGTGGCCGTAGTGCCGGCGGTGACGCCGTTTTCATATGCCCAGAGTATCGCCGGGGCAAAGACGCTGCTTGACGAAACGTCGGTAAACGGATTGAAGGTGCCGTAAACCGGCCTGTCGAGATAACGCCAGAGGAAGGTCACAAACTGCGCGCGCGTGACGGTGGCGTTGGGCGCAAAGTGAGTGTCGTCAACGCCTGTCGTTATGCCGCGCTCTGCAGCCCATGTGACGGCCTTCGTGTAATATGCGTTATCCATGACGTCGGCAAAGCCGCTCTCGGAGTTCGTCGGCTCGGGCTGACCTGCAAGACGCCAGAGGAAGGTAACTACCTGGCCGCGCGTGCACTGCCCGTCGGGCAGGAAGCTCGTTGCCGTGTATCCGCTCGTTATATTGTTTTTCGCCGCCCAGATGATAGCGTCGGTGTAGTAAACGTGCTTGCCCTGCGCATCAATGTCGGTAAACGGGTTTTTTATGCCGCAGACCGAGCACACGCCGTTTACGAAGCTGTGGCCGAGCTGGCGCACATAGCTTGATTCAAACTTTTCGTCGCAGCTTTTGCACTCGTATATCGTGTAGCCGCGCTCGGAGCAGGTCGGCGAAACGACGGTGGTCTTATAATCGTGGACGTGGTTATCGTAGCTCTCCCAAACAAGGGAGCCGCCGTAGTTTTCGCCCTTGTGCTCGCCCCACTTCGTGCCGTTTGCAGGATAGACCACGGTGGTCGAAACGCCCTGGAATGCATTCGGCGCAACATAGCCGTATTCGCCGGAGATGTTTATGTAGTCGATCTTCGCGGACGATGGGAATGCGTTGTCGTCAAGGACAAGGCTGCGGCAGTCGATGGACACGGACTTGAGACTCTTGCAGCCGGAAAATGCGTTTTTGGCTATGCGCAGGCTGTCGGCGCGGCTGTATATGCCGACCTCGCGCAGCGCGGTGCAGCCGTAAAATGCGTTTGTTTCTATCGTCATGCCGCTGCCGCCGTAGCTGGAGTCGTCCTTAACGAAGAACGCCTCGAGCGCCGTGCAGCCGGAAAACAGCGAGCCGGACACGGTCGAAATGCCGGAGGGCAGCTCGGCATAGCTGAGCTTTTTGCAGCCGGAGAATGCGCCCTCGCCGATATTCGTAACGCTTTTGGGAACGGATATGCTCTTTATCGCCGTGCCTGCAAAGGCGTAGCTTCCGACGCTTGTGCAGCCGGAGGGGATGCCTATAGTCGAAAGAGCCGAGCAGCCGCGGAAGCATTCGTTGCCGATGATCCTGACGCCCTCGATGCCCTCAATATCGTTCAGCGCGGTGCAGCCGTAGAACGCACCGTCGCCAAGGCGTTTAAGCTCGGCGTTTATCTCAACGGATTTTAGATTTTTGAGGCCGGCAAAGGCATAGTTGCCGACGGTTTTAACGCCAGAGCCGATGACAGCAGACTTTATCGACGCGGCATAGTCATGCCAGGGCGACTCAAGCCCATCGGCCGAGTGATAATCGCTCATCTCGCCGCTGCCGCTAATGCGCAGAACTCCGGTGTCCTCGTTGAGGCTCCATTTGAGGTTGCTGCCGCATTCTCCGCGGATGGTAGTATCCTTCCACTGAGCATAGAGCGTGATATCCTTCAAAACGGGAGTGCTCGTTGTTACCTTATTGCCGCCCTCGGGAGCGTCATACCAGCCGAGGAAACGGAAGCCGTCCATGGTCGGCGTGGGCAGGGAGCTTATATTGCCGTCTATCGTCGCATAGACATACAGCGTGTCGCATTCGCCGCCGCAGGGGTCGAGCATTATGCACGGAACGCGCTGCCACTGAGCGTAGATAGTGGTATCCTTTGTGAATTTATACGAGCTTGTGATCTTCGTTCCGCCGGAGGCAGCGTCGAACCAGCCGGTGAATGCGTAGCCGTCGCGCGTTGGCGTCGGCAGCGATTTCACGGTGCCCTCGGCAGTGACATAGGCGTTTGCCTCGGAGCACGTACCGCCGTTGGGGTCGAGCTTGACCGTCAGAAGGCCGGGGCCGCCGCCGGATTTGTTGGTTATGTACCATATCTGCGTGATGTTCGCAATGACGTTATCCTGCGAGCCGCGGTTTGTCGCATTCCAGCTCTGAGAAAGCTTGATGCGCTTTGCGGCCGTGCCGGGGTCGGCGCAGTAGAAGGTATCCGTATCGGCGTCGTAATCGGTCAGCAGCACCGCGTGGGGGATATTGCCGTCATAGATCTCAATGCCCTCGGGGTGCTTGTCCAGCAGGGCAAGCAGCGCGGATTTTTTCTCCGCAGCGCTCATGTCGGAGTAGCTTTTTACGTCAACGGACATGCCCATATAGGAGTAGCTGTATCTCATGCCCGTGCCGTTTATCCACGCGACCGAGCCGAGCGTTGATTCGGTTATCGACTCCCAGTCGGCGTTTCCGTCGATTATGGCGCGGCGGCGCAGCATCATGACAGCCGAAGTCAGCGTACATTTTCCGCTGCCGCTCTGCATGAGGAAAACGTTATCGTCGTTTATGGTTTCGGCCAGCGCGCTTGCCGGTATCATCGTCAGCACCAGCGCAAGCACCAGCAGCATGCTAAGTATACGTTTTTTCATTCTTTCCTCCCGTGAGTTTGCTGAGAATATTTTATAATTATATCTCACGGGAGCATTTCAATCAAGGAATTTCAGAAAATGTTTACATTACCGCCGCCTATGCTTTACATTTTACAGTGCTATTGCATCAGATCAGCAAAGGCGCAAGCGTCAATATGCCCAAATTATCCTCAAATATTTGGTCAAATTGCCCGAGCGGCAGAGGATTGACTCCTCGCCCGGCCTCGATCGTGTAGCCGGGGCGGTCGAAATTTTGGATAAACCAGTCCTTGTATCCGGCAAAGCCCGAGGCAAAGGGCGTTTCCTCGGCGGCATAGCCCGAAACGGCGGAAAACGTGTCGGCTATCTCGCGAGAGCGCGGCGGCAGGAGGTCGAGATAGCGCCAGTAGATCACCTCGCCCTGGGTGTGGTAAGCCAGAGTGAGCTGCGGCGAGAGCGCGAGCGTGAAATCATACATTGCGCGGCTCTCCGGCGCGGACAGCGGAGCCGAGCCGACATAATCGGCCGGGGCCGGACCGACAACGCCGAGGGCGAATTTATTCTCCCTCGCCTGCTCCCACCCGGCCGGATATTGCAGGTTAAGATCCGTGCCTCGGATATTTGCCTTCCAGCCCGACGGGAACGGAACGTTGGGGTAATTTTGCGCGATGCGCTTGGCGCCGTCGTAAAATTCGCCGCTCGTAAGCTCGCCGGTGACGAGGTCAACTCCGTCCGGGTCAACGCAGGGCGCTATGTAAACGGCGGCGCTTTGGTAAATTTCTTTCGCACTGCGGCCGAAAATTTTTCCGCCCTCGGCATATGCGCGCGCGAGTTTTTCGGCAAATGAAAGCAGCAGCGGAACGGTTATCCACTCGTTTGCGTGGTGCGCGGCGTTGTAGAAAACGCTTTTTTCGCCCTCGCCGATCGAAAGATACCACAGCGGCCGGCCCATGACCGATTTTCCGAACTGCCCGGTTTTCACAAACGGATACCGCGCCGCGATGCCGCGCACGCAATAGGAAACGAGTGCGGATGTAAAACTGATATTTGTGGGCACAATATCAAACGGGAGCGGAATCACGACAGAGCTGCCGACGGCGAGCTTTTCCGGAACTATACCGGGATTTGCCGTCAGGATCGCCGTCAGCGGCACATTGTAAAGCTGCGAGAGCGCAAACAGCGTGTCGCCGCGGTGGATGCGGTGTGAGGCAAAGCCCGTGTAATACGGCATAAGCGCGCGGTGCGTCGCAGGGCCTGCAACGCCGTCGGCAGCAAGACCGTTATCGGACTGAAAGGCACGCAGCGCGGCCTTCGTGGCGCTGCCGAAAATGCCGTCCGGCGCAAGCGAGCGCGCGCCTGCGCGCCCCAGCGCAAGCTGCAAAAGCTCCACCGACGGTCCGACAGAGCCAAGCTTCAAAACCTTCATTTATAAAACCCCCTTTTTTAATAGCGCTTTTAGGCTGCTACGGATACGCATATCTCTGGTGTCACGGTATCGAGACATTGGTGTAAACCGTATTCGTCTCGCGCTACGTTAGTGCGGCATAGCGTTTTGTTGCCCGGTGTCGAAGTTACCGACAAAACCGTAAAACTGCCGCCACACATTAGTGAAGTGTTAAATTCTGCACCGCACCCGTAGGGGCGAGCATTGATCGCCCGCATGTCACGATTTACCTGCACCTAAATTTAGCGCTTGTAGGGAACGGATTTATCCGTTCCGCTCGCTATGGTTTTGCCAGTAGCTTCCGGTCGGGCTGACGCAAAAAATGTATTGGTAGCAGCGTTGATGCGCCACTAAAAAATGTGGCGGTTAACACCGCAGATTTAATAACACCTCATCCGTCACAAGCGACACCTTCCCCTCAAGCTACGCAGGGGAAGGCATTTTAGAGGCGCTTTTACATTGTACCGATACATTTATTGCGGTATCCCGACCGGGGACTGCCGGCAAAACAAGAACACACGGGCGAGCAATGCTCTCCCCTACGATTCTGTTTCGGTACGGATGAAACCGTTCCCTACGGGGTGCGGTGCATATTTTTACACCGCACTTGCGTTACGCGAGGCAAATCCGGTTTTGTCGGTAACTTCGACACTGGGCTACCAGAGATAGATGTATTGGTAGGTGCGTCAATTCGCCTCTAAAAAGGTAAAAGTTAAAGTGCGGTTCTGAAATATATTTTACGCTCAAGACCACATACTTTATGTGTGGAGGTGAGATATGACGATCAAAAAAATCATGGCGGCGGCGCTGTCGGCGGTGCTGTGCGTTGTGCTGAGTGCGGCGGCGTTTGCCGAATCGCTCGTGCCGGGCGGCGGCGCCGTCGGCATACGCATGACGACCGACGGCGTTGTTGTGGCAGGCGTTTCGGAGGTTCAAACGCCAAACGGCAAGCGCTCTCCGGCAGCGGAGGCAGGGCTTAAAAAGGGCGACGTCATAACACGGCTCGGCGGAGCCGACATCGGTACGGCGCAGGACTTCAAAACGGCGCTCGCGCAGCTTGACGGCAGCGAGACGACCGTTACGATCGAGCGCAGCGGCAAGGCAAAGCAGCTGAACATCACGCCGGCGCAGGACGCCGACGGCGCGTGGAAGCTCGGGCTTTGGCTGCGCGACGGCGTGAGCGGCGTCGGCACGCTGACGTTTTATGACCCCGAGACCGGCATTTACGGCGCGCTCGGCCACAGCATCAGCGACGAGGCGACCGGCGAGGCTCTGCCGCTCGGCGACGGCGGCATCTACAAGGCGCAGATAGTCGGCATCGTACCCGGCGAGGTTGGCGCACCGGGGCAGCTCGACGGCAAAACCGACTGCACAAAATTCCTCGGCGATATCCGCATAAACTGCGGCTGCGGCATCTTCGGCAAGGCCGACTTTGACGGTCCGACGCTCGAGACCGGCGATTTTGAGACCGGCAAGGCGACGATAAGATGCACGCTCAGCGGCGAGGAAACGCGCGAATACGGCATCGAGATCAAAAAAGTGTACTCCTCGGCGGAGGGCACGACCGTCATGCTGACGGTGACCGATCCCGAGCTTCTGGCGCAGACCGGCGGCATCGTTCAGGGCATGTCGGGAAGTCCCATCATCCAGAGCGGAAAGCTCGTCGGCGCTGTGACGCACGTTTTCGTGAACGACCCGACCTCGGGCTACGGCATCAGCATCCGAGACATGCTGAAAACGGCGGAATCGGCAGCGTAAGCGGCAGCAAAAAAACCGTGAGTGCGGATTTTTCCGCACTCACGGCGATCATACTTATTTATTCATTGTTTTGTCCGGCGCGAAGAGAGCAAACAGCAAAAACGTCGCGCTCACGCCGACAGCGAGGTAATACGGAAGCTTCACGGCTCCCGAGGACAGCCCCGACACGAGCGAGAGGATGAACGGGCTTAAAAACTGCGACAGATACAGCGACGCGGAGATCAGCGGCATGACCGTAGTCGCGGCGGCCTTGCCCTCGTTTGCCGAAGCCGATGAGATGATAAACGGCACTCCGACGCCGTTGGCAAATCCGACAAGAGCCGAGCCTGCGATCGTTCCGCCCCAGCCGCCGACGAAGGCAAGCAGGCAGTAGCCGAGCAGGAACAGCGCCGGCGCGACAAGGCGCGCGCATTTGCCGCTTGCGCGCTTTACCCACACAAACGCCAGGCCTCTGCCGAACGCGACGAGGTCGGTTCCGGCCATGATCACCGCGCACAGGCTCATGGGTATCGCGCCCTCGGCAGCGGTCACGATGGCGAAGTTTGCCGGGTAGATAAAGAACGCGGTCATGAGCAGGAACATGCACAGGATATAGCCCCAGTTCCTGCGCCAGACGCCGCCAGAACCGCCTTTTTCCGCGTCGGCGCTTTCACCCGAGCGTATGCGGTCGTTTGGCATGAAGATAAGGCACAGCACAATACTGATAAGCCCCATGAGGTACACCAGAAAGCTCAGGCGCCAGCTGATATTGGCAAGCACGCCGGCCAGAAGCGTTGCCACAACGCCGCCGAGCTGGTTTGCCGCCGATGACAGGCCCATCAGTCCCTCGCGCTTTTCCAGCGCAAAGTAATAGGTCAAAAGCCCGGTTGACAGCGGCATGATTATGCCGACGCCCACACCGACGAGCGCGCGCATGACAAGCACCGCCCAGATCGAATTAAACAGGCCTGCCGCAGCGCCGCCGACCGTGTAAAGCGCAAGGCCGGCCATCGTCAGCGTGCGCGCGCCGAAGCGCGAGGCAAGGCGGCCGAAGAACATATTCGTTATCACGATAAACAGCGCCGGCATGCACACAACAAGCTGCACCTCGAGCTGGCTTGCGTCGGAAAAATGCCGGCGTATCACCTCAAGCGCCGGGGCGACCGCCACACCGGCCATTACCGTTAAAAGCGACAGCGACAGTATGCTCGCCGCCAGCGGCTTCATTTTGACTTCTCTGTTTCTCATATTTCCTCCTTTTTTAGTGGCGAATTGACGCAGTCACGGATACGGCTATCTCTGGTGCCCGGTTCGAGGGTGCGGAGAAAACCGTGGGGCTTTGCCGCAGCTGATAGCAGTGAGCTGAGAGCCGACAGCTTCCCCTTGCAGGTGAGCCAATGAGGGTGCGCTGCAAAACTCAGCACCGCACTAACGCAGCGCGAGGCAAATATGGTTTCCTCAGCACCCTCGAACCGGGCACCAGAGATAGCCGTATCCGTAGCAGCGTCAAAGCGCCTCTGAAAAAATAAAAAGAGCGTAAGTCCGGTTTGGACTTACGCTCTTTTTGCTACACAACATGTGTGATTATAGCAGATTTTTTGAAAAAGTCAAACGTTTTTGCGCCTTATGCCATGGCTTCGTTCTGCTCTTTCTTAGCCATGATAAACTCGTATGCGGTCAGTCCGCCGACGAGGATGAGGCCGATCGCGTCGGTCTTCCAGCCGGGGATGATGAGGGTCAGACCGCCGACGATGAACAGGATGCGGAACAGCCAGTTGAGCTTGCGCTTGACAAAGCCGTTTAGGCCGGCTGCGACGCCGTAGATACCGAGCATCGCGCTCAGGCAGATGGTGACGATATCGACCCAGCTCTCAACATCAACAAAGAGCATCGAGGGGCTGTAAGCGAAAACATAGGGGACGATGAACGCGGCGATGGCGAGCTTTGTCGCATTGACGCCGGTTTTCATCGGGTTTGACTTTGCTATCGCGCTGCCGGCATAGGCTGCAAGCGCAACAGGCGGAGTGATATCGGCGACGATGCCGAAATAGAACACGAAGAAGTGAGCCGCGACCGTGGGCACGCCGAGCTTCATGAGGATGGGCGCGCAGGTCGCCGCCATGATGCAGTAGTTAGCCGTGGTGGGAACACCCATGCCGAGGATGATGCAGCAGATCATGGTCAGGAACAGGCCGATGATAAGGGTGTTGCCGGACAGGGCGACGATGGCGGTGATGAGCTTGGAGGCAAGACCGGTTACGGTGATGCAGCCTGCGATGATACCTGCCATTGCGCAGGCGACGGCGACTGTGATGGTGCCCTTGCCGCCGGCTTCGAGAGCCTCGAGGAACTTTGCCGGAGTAAGGCGGCTGTCCTTATTGATAACGCCGACCACGATGGCCGCGATGATGGACAGTGCCGCTGCCTTCTGCATGGTGTAAACGTTCAGGCTGACGAGAACGACCAGCAGAACGATGGGGATGAGCAGATAGCTCTTGACGGCAAGCTCCTTGCCGGGAACCATTTCGCTGCGCGAAATGCCCTTGAGGCCGAGCTTCTTTGCTTCGAGGTGGACCGCAATGAATATACCTGCAAAGTACAGGAACGCCGGGAGTATCGCCTTGAGCGCGATCTCGCCGTAAGAAATGCCGACATACTCGGCCATCAGGAACGCCGCCGCGCCCATGATGGGGGGCATGATCTGGCCGCCGGTGGATGCAGCGGCTTCAACGGCGCCTGCAAACTCGGGCTTGTAGCCGGTCTTTTTCATCATGGGGATGGTGACGGAGCCGGTGGTGACGGTGTTGCCGACCGAGGAGCCGGAAACCATGCCGCACAGAGCCGAGGATATGACCGCGACCTTTGCCGGGCCGCCGGAGGAAGCACCGGCTACCTTGTTTGCAAGGTCGATGAAGAACTTTGCGATACCGGTGCGCTCAAGGAACGCGCCGAAGACGATAAATACGACGATGAACTTTGCGCAGACGTTTATCGGGGTGCCGATAACGCCGCCGGTGGTGTAGAACAGCGTGTAGATCACGCGGCCGAGAACGAGCTGGATATCCATGCCCTTGGAGAGCATGCTCCAGAACGTGTACACGACCAGTGCGCCGGCAACGCACAGGATGGGAACGCCGACGCATCTGCGGCACAGCTCGACAAGGGAGAGAATGCCGACAATGCCGATGACAATGAAGGTCGGGGTCATTTTCGACGCGCTGGTCAGCACGGCGATTATGGAGTCAAAGTTGAACGCATAATAGAAGAAGCAGGCAGAGCCCACTATCATGATGATCCAGTCAAACCACGGGATGTAGTTTTCCTTGACATGGTGCTTGCTCATGGGGTAGTACAAAAAGCCCATGAGGTCAACGCAGCCGAGGAAGATCATGAGGCGGACCTCAAGCGACGCCGTGCTCCATAGGGTCGAGAAAATGCAGTAGACCGAGAACAGCGCCATGATGCAGCGGATGACCATCTGCGGCGCGCCCGTCCAGATACGGGTGTTCGACTCGCGGTCATACTTTTTCATGACCTCATCGACCTCGGCAGCGGAAACGGTCTCAAGCTCATCGGACGATGCGCTGTCAGTCTTTATCTCCTCAGCCGGAGCCGTCGGATCCTTTTTCTTGGACAGAGACATACGAGAACAATCCTTTCATTCCGATGCTTTGTTGAGCTCAGGGGGTCTCTGAACTCAACAAAGCACCGGGAGTCTTTGTTGTAATGCATTTACTGCAATGACTACGGCACAAAAAAGTGCCGTAGTCATTAATTATACTTTAGTTTTGCGTTAAGATGCCGTTAAACTTATGCGGCGGTGTTAACGGTGATGTCCTTCTCCGCGAAGTACTTTGCAGCACCGGGATGGTACGGTACGTCGGTGATGGAAGAAGCAAAGTCAAGGCTCAGCTCTGCCTTCTTTGCGTGGCCGATCTCGTCGATGTTATCGAAGATAGCGGAAACAAAGTTGTAGACAGCTGCCTCGGAAACGTCGTTGCGAGCGATGACGACTGCTGCAACAGCAACGGTGGTCACGTCTTCGGGAGTGTTGTAGACGTCCTTGGAGATGGTGTACTCTTTGTAGTAGGGGCTGGAAGCGATCAGGCTGTCAACGTGCTCCTTGTCGAGGGAGACGAGGTAGACCTGCTTGCCGGTGCCGAGGTCCTGAATTGCGGGGGTGGGAGCGCCTGCGACAACGAATGCTGCGTCGATCTTGCCGTCCTTGAGGCTGTCTGCGGAATCGCCGAAGTCAAGATACTCTGCCTTGATGTCGTTTTCGGTCAGGCCGTATGCGCCGAGAAGGTCAAGTGCGTTGAAGTAAACGCCCGAGCCCTTTGCGCCGATGGAAACGGTCTTGCCCTTGAGGTCGGCAACGGTCTTGATGTCGGGATTGAGGGTCACGATCTGGACCTGCTCCATGTACAGAGCTGCGACTACGGAGAAGTCGTCGATCTTATCGGTGAAGAGCTTCTCGCCGTTGTAAGCATAGCTCATAACGTCGGACTGTACGAAGCCGAGCTGAGCTGCGCCTGCGTGGATATCCTCAACGTTTGCCTGAGAACCCTTGCTGACGACTGCGGTAACGGTGGTAGAGGTCTTATCGGAGACCTGCTGTGCCAGAACGGTACCGAAGGCATAGTAGGTGCCCTGCTCGCCGCCGGTCACGAAGTCGAGGCTGACTTTGCCGTCATCTTTTGCGTCTGTGCCGCCGTTATCTCCGCCGTTCGAGCAAGCGCACAGCGCGAAGACCATAACAACAGCCAGAAGCATAGCTATTATTCTTTTCATTATGTTTTTCCTCCTGTTGAATCTGAATTTTCTGTTTTGAATAATGTCATCTGTAAAAATTCATCACAAATGTATTATACACTCTCAGGAGCGGCATTTCAAGTCCAAAAATGAAATTCAGACTTTGGAAATTTGCAAAAAATTTCGCAAGCTAATGTATTTTTAATTAAATTTTCGCCGTTTTTTCAAGCGTTTTTGCAATATCTGCTCACTATTTTGCAATTTGGGACTATATGTAGTTGCAAAACCGTGGGGCGCGCTCCTGCAAGTTTTATTCTTGCAAATTGCATTTTCGTCATTCTGCCCTATTTTGCCGGTCGCTTATTGTTGCTTTTTTACATGGTTTTTGAAGAAAAGACTTGCATATTATCGATGCTCATGTTATATTGTTCTCATCTCAAAAACATATGTTTTTGACTGAAAGACACATAAAGGCGGTAAAGATATGAACATTGCACTTTTGGGCTGCGGAGTTGTCGGCGGCGGCGTTCTGGAGATCGCGGATAAGCGCGCGGATATGTCGGTCAAATACGTTCTCGTGCGCAGGGACAAGCCGGAGCTTGGCGCAAAGGCCGTTAAGGACATAAACATTATATTAAATGATAAAGAGGTCGATACTGTCGTCGAGGTCATGGGCGGCCTGTCGCCGGCGTTTGAATACGTCGCGGCGGCGATGAGAGCCGGCAAAAACGTCGTTACGGCAAATAAGCACCTTGTTGCACATTATTATAAAGAACTTGTCTCGCTTGCGGCAGAATGCGGCGTTGCGTTCCGCTGCACACCGGCAGTCGGCGGCGGCATTCCGTGGCTGGTCAATCTCGAGCGTGTGAAGCGGCTCGACAGCGTGCAGTCGTTCTGCGGCATCATGAACGGAACGACAAACTTCATCCTCGACGCGATGCACACCGACGGCTCGGACTTTTCCGAGGTCCTCGCCGAGGCGCAGAAGCTCGGCTATGCCGAGGCTGACCCTTCCGCAGACATCGACGGACTGGATATCCAGCGCAAAGCCGTCATATCTGCAAACGTTGCGTTCGATGCCTGCCTTTCGGAATCGGATGTTCCCGTGTTCGGCATCCGCAGCATCTTATCCTGCGACACTGCTGCGGCCGAGAGCAGATCGCGCATCTGCAAGATGCTCGCCTTCGGCGAAAAGAGCGCATCGGGCGCCGTGAGCTGCTATGTTGAGCCGTGCTTTGTGCCCTCGGGCGAGCTTGAGGCTGCGGTCTCAACAAACCGCAACGTCATTTCATTTGTCACCGAGCTTACCGGCAAGGAGAGCTTCTACGGTCAGGGCGCCGGGCGCTACCCCACCGCGTACAACGCCGTGGCCGACTGCGCCGACATAATCGGCGGCGTGAAGAGCTTCTACACCTCGCTCGTGCGCGACGTTCCCGTTGACAACAACGTTGCTTCGCACCCGTACTATGTGCGCTTTTCCGGCAGCGACGAGTTTTTAAGCTCGATCGAAGCGGAAAAATGCGGCGAGGGTGTTGTAACGATGCCCGTTCCCGTTGCGAAAATGCACGCATGGGCAGCAAAGGCAAAGGAGGCAGACCCCGGAGTGTTCATAGCCGGGCTCATATAATTACAATGTTAAAGGTTGCAAAATTCGGCGGCTCGTCAATGGCGGACGCCGGGCAGTTCAGAAAAGTCAAGTCCATCATCGAGGCGGATCCGGCACGCAAGGTCATCGTAGTTTCCGCCGCCGGCAAGCGCTTCAAGGACGATCACAAGCTGACCGATCTTCTGTATCTGTGCCATGCGCACAAAAAGTACGGCGTCAGCTGCGACCCCGTGTTCGATATGATCGCCGACCGCTATCGCGAGATATGCGCCGAGCTTGGGCTTTCGGTCGATATCGACTCCGAGCTTTCCGCGCTGCGCGAGGAGATAGAGGCCGGCATATCCAAGGATAAGCTCGTCTCGCGCGGCGAATATTTCTCGGCAAAGCTCATGGCCGATTTCCTCGGCTACGACTTTCTCGACGCGGAGCTTTGGCTGCATTTTTCCTTCGACGGCACCATCGACAAGGAGCGCTCCTACGAGGATCTTGAGCGCCTTGCCTCCGGCCGCAGGATAGTCACCCCCGGCTTTTACGGCGCAATGCCCGACGGCAGCATCCGCGTGCTCACGCGCGGCGGCAGCGACGTGACCGGTGCGCTGGCAGCAGCGGCGCTGGACGCCGACATTTACGAAAACTGGACGGACGTTTCCGGCATACTCATGGCCGATCCGCGCATAGTTGACGATCCCGACACTATCGAGCGCATAACCTACAACGAGCTGCGCGAGCTGAGCTACATGGGCGCGCAGGTGCTGCATGAGGGAGCGGTGTTCCCCGTGCGCGAAAAGAATATTCCGCTGAACATCCGAAACACGAACGAGCCGGATCACCCCGGCACGCTTATCATGGAGCGCTTTGCCGACGAGGAGATTAGTGACCGCTTCATCACCGGCATAGCCGGGCGTAAAAATTTCTCCATCATCACCGTTTCCAAGACCGGGATGAGCTCGCAGATGGGCTCGCTGCGGCAGATGCTCGAGGTTTTTGAAAAGCACGGCGTGTGCGTTGAGTACACCCCCTCCGGCATCGACAGCGTGTCGTTCGTCGTCGCCGCCGACAAGGCAAAAGATCGCATTTATTCCATCGTCGGCGAGATCCGCGATGCGCTCAGCCCCGACAACATCCAGATAACCGGCGGAATTTCCGTCGTTGCCGCCGTCGGCCGCCAGATGGCCTTCAAGCCCGGCACATCCGGCCGCATTTTCGCCGCGCTCGGCAAGGCCGGCATCAACATCCGCATGATATCCCAGGGTCCGGACGAGCTGAACATTATCGTCGGCGTAAATAACGATGATTTTGAAAGCTGTGTGCGCGTACTATATAATAGCTTTGTAAAATAAGGAGTAAAGTCAAAATGAAAAAATACAACGTAGGTATTCTCGGCGCGACCGGCGCCGTCGGACAGGAAATGATGAAAATTCTCGCCGAGCGCAGCTTCCCCGTCGGTGAGCTGAGGCTGCTTGCAAGCCGCAACTCCGCAGGCAAGGAGATAAACGGCCACGTCGTCGTCGAGGCATGCAGAGAAAACTTTGAGGGTCTGGATATCATCCTGGGCGCTGCCGAGAACGACATTGCCGAGCGCTTTGTCGATGACATCAAGGCCTCGGGAGCTGTGTTTATAGACAACTCCAGCGCGTTCCGCCTCTGCCCCGACGTGCCCCTCGTCGTTCCCGAGATAAACCCCGAGGACGTGAAAAAGCACAAGGGCGTTATCGCAAACCCCAACTGCACCACCGTCATCTCCTGCACCGCGGTCAACGCGCTCAACGCGGTCTCACCCATTGAGAGCATGGTCGTTTCGTCCTATCAGGCCGTTTCCGGCGCAGGCGCCGCCGGCCCGAAGGAGCTTTTCGGCGAGGTCGAGGCGCTCGCCAAGGGCGAGAGCTACGAGCCGAAGGTCTTCGCTTACCAGATCGCCTACAACGTCATTCCGCAGATCGGCGGCGAGCAGTTTGCCGGCTACACCTCCGAGGAAATGAAACTTCAGAACGAGGGCAGACGCATCATGCATCTTCCCGAACTCAAGGTCAGCTGCACTTGCGTGCGCGTGCCTGTCGTGCGCAGCCACAGCGTTTCCATCTGCCTGAAAACAAAAGAGAAGATCTCCGTCGAGCGTGCGCGCGAGGTCATCGCTGCCGCTCCCGGCGTGAAGCTCGTTGACGATCTCAACGCGCTGCAATACCCCATGCCGCTGGACACGCAGAACCAGGATCTCGTTTTCGTCGGACGCATCCGCGAGGATCTCACCGATGAGCGCGGCCTGAACATCTGGTGCTGCGGCGACCAGGTCCGCAAGGGTGCCGCAACCAACGCCGTCCAGATCGCCGAGCTTTTAGTGGCGAATTAAGGCTGCTACGGATACGGTAATTTCCGGTATCCCGGTGTCGAGGGTACCGACAAAACCGTAAAGCTGCTGCCATACATAAGTGCGGTGCTGAGTTTTGCGGCGCACCACCTTTCGCCTTCCCCTTGCGGAGCTTGAGGGGAAGGTGCCGCTTGCGGCAGATGAGGTGTTATTAAATCTGCGGTGCTAACCGCTACATTATTAAAATCGGGCGAGCAATGCTCGCCCGATTTTTATGGTTTCGTCAGCACCCACCGATCGGGCAACAGCAACAAATGTATCGGTAGGTGCAGTAATTCGCCTCTAAAAAACAGACAAGCCTGTTCCCTACAGGGTGCAGCGCAAAACTCGGCAACGCTCTTATGTATGGCGAGGCAGCCATGGTTTTACCGGCACCCTCGATACCGGGTTCACGCAATATGCGTATCGGTAGCTGCGTCAAATCGCTACTAAAAAACTGCATCGCACTACAACAGTACGATGCAGTTATTGTTTTTGCTGATGTTTTGGAGCATGGCGGCGCAGAATCTAATGTTGCACCTGCGTTACGCGAAACGCTACGGTCTAGTCAGCACCCTCGATACCGGGTTCACGCAATATGCGTATCCGTAGCTGCGCCAATTCGTCACTAAAAAAACGCGAAACGCTACGGTTTTCACCAATGTTCCGAACCGGGACGCCGCAATAAATGTATCCGTAGCTGCCCCAATGCGCCTCTAAAAAACGCCTCTAAAAATTACTCCTTAACGGTTTCCTCGTCGGATGCTTCGGGAGCAGGCTGCTCTGCCTCGATGACGGTTTCGTCTGCTGCCTGAGCGGAGGCTGCGGCTGCTTTTTCGGCAGCGGCTGCGGCTATGGCCGCCTCTGCTGCTGCGTAAGCTGCGGCGTATGCTTCCGGAGTGTAGCCGACGTCTTCGTCGTTATCCTCGGCCGCTGCGGCCGCGAGAGCTGCTTCCTTATCCTTGGCTGCCTTGCTTGCGATGAACGCGAAGATCACGCCGAGGATCGCGGCTCCTGCCAGGACGCAGATAGCGGTCAGATGGAGCGAGCCGGTGTATTCCTGAACGGGAACAAAGTCGAGCTTTGCCGCGGTCTCACTGACATAGTTGCCTGCCGAGTCAACACGGATGGTGTAAACATAATCATGGAACTTGGTGACAAGGCCGGTGACGAGGACTGCAACTGCCATGATGGCTGAGATCAGGCTCAGGGTCTTGCCGGTGCGCTTGCTGCCGTTGACTGCCGCAACGATGCCGAAGATTCCGGCGATGATGCCGAGGACGGCTGCAACTGCCAGAGCAACATACATACCGAGACGGACATAACCCTCGCTCTTGATGTCGGCTTCCTGATCCTGCAGGTACTGCTCTGCCTTGTCGCAGAGAATCTCGAACTTGTCAAGGTCGAGCATCGGGTAGCCGTTCTTCTCAACGACTGCGCCGTTCTCGTCAACTTTATACATGTTGGAGATGACGTACTCGCCGAACTCCTCGTAAGCTTCTTCGTTTACATGTGCGCGGCCGTCTTCCTTGACGATGAGGTTGTCGGGGATCTCGAGGCCGAACTCGATTGCCAGATACTCGGGCAGGGACTTAACGGTCTGCTCGCCGCCGTAGAAGCTGAAGCAGGGCTGCTCGCCTTCAAAAAATGCTCTTGCGCCCTCTACCAGGGTGAGCTCACCCTGCTCGAAAACGGAAAGCTGAGCCTTGCCGTCGGCAAGCTGACCCTTCGCCACAGCAAGCTTGTTTGCGCCTGCTGCGAGGTCCTGGCGGCCTGCCGCGAGCTTTGCCTCGCCTGCCGCGAGCTGCTTCTCGGCCTCTGCAAGCTGCTTCTTGCCGGCTGCGAGCTCCGCAAGGCCGTCTTCATAGGCTTTGAGCTGAGCCTTGCCGTCGGCGACCATCTGGTTGATGTATGCCGGGAAGTCTGTTACATCTGAGGGAATGTTCAGACCCATGTTGGACGCGATGGGACGGACAACGGAAACAAACCACACCTGCGCGCTGTCAAAGCCGGGCAGCTTTGCGATGGTGCCGTCGCGGAACTGGACGTACTGGTTGAGATAAGGCAGCAGCGGCTCGATCTTCGCAAGCTTTTCCTTGCCTTCGTTATAAGCCTGGGTGTTGGCGTCGATAGTAGCCTGGCCCTCTGCGAGCTTTTTCTTGCCTGCTTCATAGGCTGCATAGCCCTCGGCAAGAGTTTTCTCGCCTGCTGCGAGGGTAGCCTGGCCTGCGGCATAGTCGCTCAGACCCTTTGAGTACTGGCTGAGACCGTCGGTGTAGGTTCCGACACCGGTCAGGTAGGTCTCTTCGTTCTCTTTGAGTTGGGCAATGCCTGCAAGCGCCGTTTCAATATTCTCTCTTGCGTAGGCAGCGTCAGCACTCTTATAGTCGCTGATATTCAGCACGTCACGAACGCCGGCGACGCAGGCGAACAGGCCGAATATGCACGCGAGGATAAGGATGATGCTGAAGACCATAAGTAATACTCGTTTCATTTTATTCCTCCCTAATTATGTATAAAATATTACTTAAAGACTTAATGAAAAAATTAAAAGCCAATACAAATCTCCCAATTTTGTTTGACTTTTGTCAGTGTAACACACAATGTCAAAATAGTAAAGAAGAAATGACAGAGTTTTATGAAAAATTTTTAACTTTATTCTTAGTAAATTTGCCTAAAAAAAGCAGCCTGACCAAATGATATTTAAAAAATTTGGCCAAACCGCCTGATATATTGCATTCTCCTGTTTACATATTATACACAACTTGCCCGTTAAATTGTGAACAATATGTGAATAGCGTATTAATTATTTCAATTTTTTAATTTCGATTTGACGCAGTCACGGATACGGTTATCTCTGGCAGCCCGGTTCGGGACATTGGAGGAAACCGTGGCTGCCTCGCAGCCCAATAATGCGCTGCTGAGTTTTGCTCCGCACCCCGTAGGGAACGGATTTATCCGTTTTTTCAGAGGCGCATAAGCACCGATACCGATACGTTTATTTCGTCAGCCCGACCGGGAACTATCGGCAAAACCATCACACGCGGAACGGGCGAGCCTGTTCCCTACAAGCGACTGATGTCGCAGCGGAGAGGTAATAGCTGAGAGTAAATAGGTGTGGTGTGCGCTTTAATTCAACCCCTCGGCAGCAAAGCTGCTCGCTCCCCTTGACAGGTGAGCCATTGGGGTGCGGTGCAAAAATTAAACACCGCACTAATGTGTGGCGGCAGTTTCCCGGTTTCGTCGGTAACTTCGGCACCGGGCTACCAGAGATATATGTATCCGCAGCCGCCTCAATTCGCCAACGAAAAATAGGTGCCGCCGAGGGCGAGGAGCTCTTCGTGCGCTCCCTGCTCGGTGATGCGGCCGTGCTCGATGACGGCGATGCTGTCGGCATTGCGGATGGTTGACAGGCGGTGGGCAATGACGATGCTCGTGCGTCCGACGCAGAGCCGGTCGAGCGAGGCCTGAATGCGGCGTTCGGTGACGGTATCCAGCGCGCTGGTTGCTTCATCGAGGATGAGCACGGGCGGATTTTTCAAAAACACGCGTGCGATGGATATGCGCTGCTTCTGGCCGCCGGAGAGCATCACGCCGCGCTCGCCGATGTAGCTGTCGTAGCCGTCGGGCATCTGCATGATCTCGTCGTGCAGCTCGGCAAGGCGCGCGGCCTCGACGATCTCCTCGTCGGTCGCATCCGGGCGGCCGTAGCGGATGTTCTCGCGCACGGTGCCTGCGAACATGTAAACATCCTGCTGGATGATGCCGATATTGCGCCGCAGCGAGGCCTGAGTTATGCCGCGAACGTCCTTTCCGTCAACGGTGACGCTGCCGTCGGACACGTCGTAAAACCGCATGATCAGCTGGCTGATCGTGGTCTTGCCGCCGCCGGACGGGCCGATGAGCGCAAGCGTTTTGCCTGCCTCGGCACGGAGCGAAACGTGGTGCAGAACTTCGGCGCTGTCGTAGGTGAAGCTTACGTCGTTGAGCGCGATATCGCCGCGGACGCGGCCGATATCGACTGCGTCCGGGGCATCGACGATCTCGGGCTCGGTGCGCATGATCTCAAGGAAGCGCTCGAAGCCGGCGGTGCCCTGCATGTAGATCTCGGCAAACTGCGTGAGCCTGCGCACTGGATTGATGAATGTCGAAACGTACAACGTGAAGGTTATGAGGTCTATGTAGCTGAAGCGGTCGTTCATGATAAGCACTCCGCCGACGGCAATGACCACGACGGGCATGATACCGGTCGTGAACTCCATGCCGCTCATGAACGCGCCCATGGTTTTGTAGTATTCCTTTTTCGCACCGCGGTACATGTCGTTTGCCGCGTCGAATTTCTGCTTTTCAAGCTCCTCGTTGGCAAATGCCTTTGCCGTGCGCACGCCGGAAACGCCGTTTTCAAGCGCGGAGTAGATGACGCCCATCTTGCGCTTGACCTCCATGTTCGCGTCCTTCATCTTCACGCGGCACTTGAGCGTGAACCACAGGCACAGCGGCAGCAGCACCGCAAGCACAAGCGTCAGCTGCCAGTTTATCGTGAACATGATGATCATCGAACCGACAATTGTCAGCGCGCAGATGATTATATTCTCCGGGCCGTGGTGTGCAAGCTCGGTGATCTCGAACAGATCGCCGGTGAGCCGGCTCATGAGTGTGCCGGTGCGGTTTTTGTCGTAAAATCCGAAGGACAGCGCCTGCATGTGACTGTACAGATCCTCGCGCATGCGCGACTCGATATTGACGCCCATGCGGTGGCCGAGGACGGTGATGACATAGTACAGCACCGCCTTGAGCACATACGCCGCCGCAAGGATAGCCATGACGACGAAAAACGTCTTGTACATGCTCTGCGGCAGGTAGGTCTGCATACTGCTTTTCGACACGTACGGAAACGCAAGGTCGATCGCCGCGACCAGCACCGCGCATATCGTATCGATGATAAACAGCTTTTTCTCGCGCATTATGTATGCGACGAATATTTCAAACGGTTTTTTATTCTTAAAATCCATTTTTAATAGCGCTTTAACGCACTCCTTATACATTTATTGCGTGAACCCGGTATCGAGACGATGGTGGAAACCATGCTGTTTCGCGCTCCGGGAGATTGTGCTATATTAGTGCAAAACTTCATCTGCACCCTTGTAGGGAACGGATCTATCCGTTCCGTTTTTTTAGAGGCGAACCGACTCCGTTTTTTTGTTTTTATTGCGCGCCCGGTTCGAAGCTGCACGGGAAACCGCGTGTGCCTCGCGCTGCATAAAATCGTGCTATATTAGTGCGAAGATTGGTCTGCACCTTGTAGGGAACGGCAAAAAACTTTGCACCGCACTACCGGGTTGCGTAGCAGTCACGGTTTATTCCAATGTCTCGAACCGGGCGAGCGCAATATGCGTATCTGTAGCTGCCTCAATTCGCCTCTAAGCACTCGGACATGGCTTTTTGGAATTTGGGCAGGACGCCGATGCCGTTGGTGCGGTGAGGCGGAAGCTGATAGATATCGTGGCCGGGATAGTCGTTGCCCTCGATCAGCAGCGGCCCGTTATCGGTCACGCACACGTCCCAGCCTACAACGCCGACCTGCGGCACGACCTGGCCTGCGCGCTCTACAAGCGCGATGACCTCGTCCCAGAGCGGTATTTTGAAGCCCTTAATGGGCACGCCGGTCAGGGGATGCACGTCGTACAGATGCCCGGACTTATCCAGCGCCGGGTAGATTATCTCGCCCCTGTCCTCCTCTATGGGCACGACCATGCCGCCATTATTGAAGTTATCGACATACTTGCCGTTGCCGATGCGCAGGTACGCGGCGACAACGCGCGTTTTCTTGCCGTGGGTGAAGCTTATGACGCGGCATGTATTGACCGAGCAGGGGTGCAGCGCCATGAGGTCGCGATGCTGCACAACGCACTCCTCCAGCAGCACCTTGCCTGCGCCGTTCAAATGCTCGCGCACAGGCTCGGACAGCTCGCGCACGTCGAGCTTCTCAATGCCGCGACCGCATTGCCCGTCAACGGGCTTCACCATGAACACGGGGTGCTTTTCGATGAAAGCGTTAAGCTCGGCGTCGCTCGCGGTGGAGTAGTCGAGCCAGTCACGGTGCAAAAACTCGGAGAAGTTGTGCGCGAATTTGAGCTTATTTTCGATCTCGGGCATATACGCCGGGTCGTTATACGCCTTGATAAAGCCGTTATTTATGCCTCGCGTGAGCACCGTTTTGCGCTGCGCGGCGTTGAGGTCGTACATCTCGAACAGCCAATAGTCCATATATCCGGCCTGGTAGCGCAGTCCGCACCAGACCATGTCGAAGAATATGAACAGCTTGCTGCGTCCGGACTTTTCATGGACCTCGTCTATCTTCTGGAACATCTGCTTCCAGTTCAGCCCCGCTATGCGCGCAAGCAGAAATTTTAATTTTCCCATACTATCTCCTTTTTTAGAGGCGCATTGACGCACCTACCGATACATATATTGCGTGAACCCGGTATCGAGAATGCCGACAAAACCGTGGCTGCCTCGCAACCCGTTAGTGCAATGTCAAATCTTTTGCCGCACCTCGTAGGGAACGGATTTATCCGTTCCGTTTGTCGTGGTATCGTCGGCACCCACCGGTCTGGCTGACGCAATAACCGTATCGGCAATTATTCACTCACCGTGCGGACATGGTCTGCGAGGCCGCGACGGCAAGCTCATCGCAGCGGTTATTGAACTTGTTCTCGGCGTGACCCTTGACCCAGTGGCAGCGAACCTCGTGCGTATCGCACAGCTCCAGCAGCTCTGCCCAGAGGTCGGGGTTCAGCGCCGGCTTTTTATCGGCCTTTTTCCAGCCGTTGCGCCGCCACGACACCGCCCAGCCCTTGCTGAGCGCGTCAATGACGTACTTTGAATCCGAGTACAGCTCGACTATGCACGGCTCCTTGAGCGCACGCAGCGCCGAGATCACGCCGGTCAGCTCCATGCGATTGTTTGTTGTCTGCTTTTCGCCGCCGGACATCTCCTTTTTCGCGCCGCCATAGCACAAAATCGCGCCCCAGCCACCCGGACCCGGGTTGCCGGAGCACGCGCCGTCGGTGTATATCGTAACCGTTTTTTTCATCATTTCAGACCGTATTTCCGCATGAGTATGTTGTATTCGTCCTTCTCAATGAGGCCGTTGCGCAGCAGCTCCTTGAGCTGGGATGCTCGTTTTTCCTCATCTGTGCCGTGATAGTCCGGCTCGACGTGCTCGTGGTCATCGTCGCAGCGCGTGAGGTCGTCGCGCATCTTCTCGGTCAGACGCTTGCTGATGCTCTCGCCCTTGCCGACAAATTTCGACACGTCAAAGTGCTCCGGCTTGAACTCGCGCTTTGCAGGCTCTGTGCGCGCCGGCTGCGCAGCATCGGACTCGGAGTTTTTATCCGCGGCATCTGCCTGCGCTTTTTTCATTGCTATCACCGCCAAAACGACCGCGCCTATCATCAAAACAATGAAAAGCACCGTGCCGCCGCCGATGCCGATGACGTCGGCAAATATAAACAGTGCAACAATGGCCGCAATGACGAGCTTTACAGGGCTGCCGTCCGGCTTCTGATTTCTTCTGTTGTCGTTATTCATCACTTTCTCCTTTTTTTAGAGGCGCTTTGGCGCACCTACGGATACAGTTATTGCGTGAACCCGGTATCGAAGTTACCGACGAAACCACAAAACTCTCGCGCTACATCAATGCGGTGTTGAATTTTGCTCCGCACCCCATTGGTTTCCCTGTTAAGGGGAGCAGGCGGCTTTGCTGCCGAGGGGTTGAATTATAGCGCACACAATACCTATTAACTATTAACTATTAACTATCAGCTATTAGCTCTCCGCTGCGGCCACAGCTGCTTGTAGGAAACGGGCTTGCCCGTTCCGCCTGTTATGGGTTAGTCTGCGCTCAATGGTCGGGCTGACGCAACAAATGTATTGGTATCAGCGTAAAGCCGCTATTGAAAAAGTGCCGCAGGCACACCGCAATTATTCATCATTCATTATTACCATCGGTTGACAAGGACAGACACGGTTTTGACGGGCAGAAATACGCCCATA